>Ga0351913_1110_pt1 | contig 25347 bp, 17 predicted proteins | sample TotcelHT113001M4_FD_206865 | JGI IMG/M metagenome (GOLD analysis project Ga0351913, IMG submission 206865) | Enriched cells from coal bed in the Powder River Basin, Montana, United States - Total cells T11 rep1 HSBNCT.T11.300.1.M4 ... | reverse complement strand
ATAAATGTTGCTTTTTTGAAATACCTCGACAACAGCAATTGTTCTTCGAGAGGAAGTGGGTGAGGGTAGAACCATGATATTTTATAGTCGTTCAGCGGGTCACAAAAGATCTCGATAAACGGGCAGGTTTTATTCAATTGGTCAAAAAGCGCTTTATCCCCCTTTAATTGCTGAAATGCAAACATGATGTGTTTGGTGGTGCCCAACTTATTGAGGCGCGAATCCATGCTGTCGCTGTACCCGGTTTCGTTTTCGAAGTCGTGCAAAAACAGTTTATACTTTACACCGTTTTCGTTGGTCAGAACATGGTCGCCGAATATGTTTGCCGCCCATTTTATCCGGTATTTTGCTTTGTCAGCTTTTTGGCGACGTTCCTGCAAAACCCGTTTGACCATTCCTTCACGGGAATACTTTTTATGCTCGACCGGTTCTTTGGGGTCAAGAAACCGCAATTCATTTTCAACTTCAAGCAAACATGCATACGAAACCCGGTCCCAGCCGCAACGCTCACCATTGATGGAAGGTATCACATCCTCCTCAACGATGTCAAGCGAACATTCCTTTGGATGCTTAGTTTCCTGCGAATCAACCACCAACTCAAATCTGACGGCTGATTGCGACAACACTTGGCAATCGTTGTTGTTGAAAATGATTTCGCCCAATGATAATTCGGGCTTGGATAAGGTAGTCTGTAATTTTTCTTTTTGAAATTTAATTTGTTTTTCTCAATGCATTGAGTAATTTTACTCATCGTATTGAGTAAATGGGAATATGAATTTTGAAAGAAGTCATAAGGGTTTGTTGTTGAATCGTTTAGTCAACGAAAAACGACAGTTTGTTCAGGTAGTATTTGGACCACGTCAGGTTGGAAAAACTACCATGATAGGACAGGTTTTAAAGGAAACAGACATGCCTTCGCATTATGTTTCGGCTGATGGAGTATCTTCAGAACAACAAATTTGGATAAGTCAGCAATGGGAAATTGGTCGCTTGCTGATTAAACAATCTGGAAAAAATGAAGGACTTTTGATTTTTGATGAGATTCAAAAAATTGAAAACTGGAGCGAAACGGTTAAACGGGAATGGGATTTGGATACGATGAATGGAACCGGATTGAAAGTTGTGCTTTTAGGTTCTTCCAGAATACTCCTGCAACAAGGGCTTACCGAATCACTCGCAGGCAGGTACGAAACAACCTACATGGGGCATTGGTCATTTATTGAGATGCAAGAAGCTTTTGGATACGAGATAGACCAGTTTATTTGGTTCGGGGGTTATCCCGGAGCTGCCTCCCTGATCAAGGATGAAAAAAGATGGAAGCAATACATATTGGATTCGTTAATTGAAGCAAGTATTTCGCGCGATATCTTAATGTTGACAAGAGTTGATAAACCAGCCTTGATGCGAAGGCTTTTTGTTTTAGGATGTCAGTTTTCCGGACAAATTTTATCTTTTAATAAAATTCTGGGACAATTACTTGATGCCGGCAATACAACAACCTTATCTCATTATTTGAATCTGCTTGATACGGCTGGCTTATTAAACGGTATCGAAAAATATAGCCCTGATTTAATCAGGCAACGATCCTCAAGCCCTAAATTTCAGGTTTATAACACTGCGCTGATGTCGGCTCAGAATGACTTGACGTTTCAGGAGGTAAAAATGAAACCTGACTTATGGGGGAGATGGGTTGAATCTGCCGTAGGTGCTCATTTAATTAATAGTTCGAGAGCTGGAGATTTCTCTGTCCACTATTGGCGCGACCATAACGATGAAGTTGATTTTGTTATGCAATACCGTGGGAAAGTGATTGCCATTGAAGTGAAAAGTGGAACAAGCGCGCAAATTTCTGGAATGGAAGCATTTAAAAAGAAATTCCCCCGATGTAAAGTATTTCTGATCGGTGCAAGTGGATTGCCTGTGTCGCAATTTTTGCAAACAAACCCGATTGATTTATTTTAAAGTCGCAAACTTCAAAAACTATTTAAAAACAGTACATTTTACGAAACCATATCGTCAGCTAATCTGTAAGTAATGTATAATCAAAAAACGAAAGGAGACCACATTATGCCAAACAGTGTTTACAAGATTATTGAATTGGTTGGTTCAAGCAACGAATCATGGGAAAAAGCTGCACAAAATGCAATTTCCAGAGCTTCCGAAACATTGCACGAACTTCGTATTGCTGAAGTAATCTCAATGGATCTGACCATAAAAGATGGAAAGATTGAAAGTTACCGCACTAAGCTTAAGGTATCATTTAAACTTGAAGGCCAAAATTAGATCGGATCAACATTGATTAAGTTAAAAAAAGCAGGACGATCCAGAATTACAGGTTCGTCCTGTTTTTTTTTAACTCTTTGAATTGCAGGCAAAATCATAAATTGGAATTTTCTAATTATATCAATCATTTTTTATAACTTCCGAGAATTATTAACTTTAGCAAACTGAATTATAATCGGATAATCATGAGGCAGGGAAAGCGTCGGTTGCTGTTATTTTATTTTTTGATTTTATTTCTTATTACCACCAATTCATTTGCCCAATCCGGCAATATAGAATTCGACCAATATACTACCAACAATGGCCTGTCGAATGGTTATATCCATGCATTTTTACATGATAGCAAAGGATTTATCTGGATTGGGACAGCCAATGGCTTAAACCGATTTGACGGGATTACTTTTAAAACATATTATTCCGAAATTAAAGACAGTACTTCTATTCCCGGCAGCGGTGCAACTGCTTTGGCTGAAGATTCGTTGGGCAATATCTGGGTAATGACGAGCAATGGCTTGTGTGTTTATGATAGAAAAAAAGATAGCTTTTCGAGAAAGGCAATACGGGTAAACGGAGTAATTGTAAATAATTTTTTCCTGTATGCATGCATTATTGATAGCAAAGGGTTTTTATGGGCTTCATCACCAGGCATGGGAGTTTTTCGGTTTAAGATATATGACAATCCGCTCATTTTCAATGCCATTATTGATGCAGAATTGTATTTGCTGGAGGAGGATGATGTTGATCATACATTAAAAAACAATGTATTTTCATTTATTGAGGATGAGAAGAATATGATTTGGGTAGCAAGCCACAGCAATAAGCTTTTCTATTTTAATAATCAACAAAATATATTTCTTTCAAAACAAATCAAACATCCGGAAGCTGAGAATTTCAGCAATAAAAGTAAAGGTTTATTAAAAGATAGTGCAGGTAATTTTTTTATAAGCATTGAAGATAACGGATTGTTGGTGTGGGACAGAGGGAAGAATGATTTTAGGTTATTCAAACCGAACGGCACCAATACAGGTCCAAAAGGCAGAGTTTTATCTGCTCTTGCTGAAGATAAGAATGGATTAATCTGGGTAGGTGACAGGAATTCAGAAGGTATCAGCATCTTTAATAAAAAGACAGGACGATTTAGCTATAGTCGGTCAGACAAGTTTGATCCATATTCGTTAAATACGAATAAAATAAATTGTATTTATCAGGATAGAACCGGATCAATGTGGGTAGGCGCAATCATTGGAGTTAACAAATATAGTCCCGGCAAGTTAAAATTCAAACGGTATTTCAGTAACCCGAATATCCCTGGCAAATTAAGCTATAATAATACACTAAGTTTCGCTGAAAGTAAAACCGGTGAAATCTGGATAGGAACAGATGGAGGAGGTTTAAATAAACTTGACAGGAAAACGGGTGAATTTTTGCATTACAAAGACAATTCTTCCGATCTCAATTCATTAAGCAGCAATGCTGTAATTTCAATTTGCGAAGACCATGAGGGTACCTTGTGGATGGGTACTTATCATGGGGGATTGGCCAGAATGAAAAATGGCAAATTTGATGCGTTTTATCCTGATCCGGCCAATCCATATTCAATTTCCGACAGAAATGTCTGGTATGTTTTTGAAGATAGTAAAAACAACCTGTGGGTAGGTACGCTAAACAGCGGCCTTGAGCTTTTTGACAGAAAAACAGGACGCTTTTATCATTATACCTCAAAGGAAGGTGATTCAACCAGTTTGCGTAATAATTCAATTAGTGAAATTTTTGAAGACAGTAAACAAAACCTTTATATTACCAGTAATCAGGGAGTAAGTATAATTGATTTGAAGGCATATGATTTTTCCGGACTACCGCCTGATATTAAATTTCGGAATCTTTTGCGTCGGGAGAACCGGAATAGCCTCAGCAGCAATGATGTTAATTGCGTAAAAGAAGACAATGAAGGTAATCTGTGGTTTGGAACCATTGGCTCAGGTATTGATAAACTGGAATTGGCGACGGGTAAATTCACGAATTATTCAACAAAAGATGGATTTCCCGGGAACTCAGTAACTTCTATCCTGGTTGACGACCAAAATAATTTATGGTTGGCAACTGACAAGGGCCTTGTAAAGTTTAATCCGGAAACAAAAGAAGTCGTTGTTTTTGATCAAAAGGATGGTTTGCAAAACACGAGTTTAAAAAGTTGGGCGATAAAAACCAAAGACGGTGAAATGTTTTTTGGTGGTCCCGATGGTTTTAATTCGTTTTATCCCGACCGGATAATAAATAATCAAAATCAGAACAAACCACCTGTTGTTATTACCGGATTGAAGATATTCAACAAGCCGGTAATGACAAATGAACAATTTAATGGACGGGTTCTTTTGGAAAATGATATAAGTGAAACCCACGAATTGGTGCTATCTTACAGGGAAAATTACTTTACATTCGATTTTATTGCGCTGGATTATACAGCACCTGAAAAGAATAGTTATGCTTATAGGATGGAAGGCTTTGATGTTGAATGGATTCAATGCGGTACCAGACGTGAAGCCAATTATACCAACCTTGATCCTGGTGAATATACCTTCCGGGTAAAAGCCTCCAACAACGATGGCATTTGGAACGAAGAAGGAACTTCATTAAAAATAATAATTCTCCCTCCCTGGTGGGGAACATGGTGGTTCAGGACAATTGCAATGCTATCATTGTTCTTCATTATTGGTTCCATTTTTTATTCGAGACTGCGATATTTTAAAAATCAGAAAATTCTGCTTGAAAAATCAGTGGCCCAAAAAACTTCTGACTTGCAGAAGATGAACGCAATATTGACAAATCAGGCAGAAGAACTGAATAAAACCAATTCATTGCTTGAAGAACGACAGGAACAAATAGAAGAACAGAGCGAAGAATTATTGGTGCAAAAAGATTCGTTGCTAAAGATGAACAATGAATTAAATGACCTAAATGCCACGAAGGACAAATTCTTTTCAATTATTGCACACGACATTAAAAATCCGTTTAACGCTGTTCTTGGTTTCACCGATTTGCTCGAAGAAAACTTTAAAGAATGGGACGATGAAAGAAAACTTGAAATAGTTAACCTTATAAATACGTCAGCAAAAAATCTTTACGAGCTGTTGGACAACCTTTTGCAATGGTCGCGGTCGCAAAGTGGGCTTATTGAATTTAAGCCTCAGGAAATTTTACTAAAGGATACTTTCAGCAATGCAATTGGTTTGTTTAAAGAGTTGGCCAATGCTAAAAACATTGAATTGGGCTTTACATTTCCTGAAATTGAATTGGTGGTTTATGCCGACAGAAATATGCTCGATGCCATTATACGTAACCTGATAAGCAACGCAATTAAATTCACCAAAACGGGAGGCAAGGTTGTTCTATTTGCAGAAACAATGGAAAAATTTGCAATTGTAAAAATTACAGACAATGGTGTTGGCCTTAGCCCTGAAATTCAGGAACAATTATTCATGATTGACAAGCACACCAGCACCTATGGTACACAGAATGAATCAGGTAGCGGATTAGGGCTAATTCTTGTCAAAGAATTTGTGACAAAACATGGCGGTAAGATTGGCGTAGAAAGTATCAAAGGCAAAGGCAGTACCTTTTATTTCAGCCTTCCTTTGATAAATGGGAATTGAGAATTTATTGGTTTTGTGATTTGTTTATTTTGTCACCACAATTATTTCAGTTCCTTCCATTCCTTCCGAGTCAGCTTTCAGTTTAATTTCACCGGCATTTCCTGAAGGCCGTAAAATAACCAGACACCGACCTTTAAAACTGGTTACTTCCGGATTACGGAAACTTTTCATGTCCTTCGGATTCCCGTTTTCAACGGCAGCCAATTCACCGGCACCTTCGACTTTAAATTGAATCGGAAGGTTCGCATCGGGAACCAAATTCCCTGCTTCATCGGTAATTTCGACAGTTACATATGAAAGGTCATTACGGCTGGCTTTAATTTCTGAACGATCGGCAGTCAAACGGATTTTATCCGGTTTCCCGGTGGTTTTGAGAATTTTGCTTTCTATTTCTTTTCCGTCCTTCAATGCAATTGCTTTCAATTCACCGGCTTCGTATGGAACTTCAAATGTGGCGGTCAGTTTGGTTTCAGCTGAAACCGGCTTCGTGCCAATCACTATTCCATTTAGTTCCAGCCTGATTTCAGGATAATTTGAATACACGTTTACCTGAAGTTTTTGGCCTTCGCTGCCCGTCCAGTTCCAGCTTTGGTGTTCGTCGGGCCAGCCCCACATACTTACCAGTTCTTTCATTCCTGAAGGGATGGGCGCATGGACGGCCATTTCCAGGGCGCTGATTTTCCATACCACATCACGGAAATACGATTGTGGTTTTTTGAACCCGCATATATCAATGTCGCCGCAATAGGCATTGTACCATGGCCAGCCCGGCGAAAATTGCGGTTTGGTATCCGGCGTAGCGATCAGCGTATGTCCAATGCCCGCTTCGCCCAGGTAATCCATCGAAGTCCAGATAAAATCGCCCAAAATGTATGGGTACTTTTCAACCATCTGCCAGTTCTCGAAAGCTTCTTTTGCAATCGATTCAGTGCCGATCATCATCCTTTCAGGATATTTTTTGTGATCGTTTTCATACTCGCGCCACATGTAATTGTATCCGGCCACATCAAGCAATTCCAGCGCGGGTTGCGCATATTCCCATGTTTTCCCCGGATTGTCCCAGAAGGAACAGATGGCAGCTGTTACAGGTCTTGTCTGATCCAGATTTTTGATGATGTTGCTTAGATTTTTGGTGATCACCAATCCTGCGGAATCTGCCCTTTCTTTGATTTCGTTGCCGATGCTCCAAATAATTACTGAAGGATGGTTCCGGTCGCGCAAAATCATGGATTCCAGATCTTCCTTGTGAAACCGATCGAAATAGTTGCTGTAATCTTCCGGATTTTTGGGACGCTGCCACTGATCGAATGCTTCGTCGATTACCAAAACTCCCAACCGGTCGCAGGCATCCAGGAATTGGGTTGAAGGCAGATTGTGACTGGTACGAATGGCATTGAAACCGAATTTTTTCATCAGTTCAACACGGCGTTCTTCAGCACGATCGATGGTGGCCGATCCCAGCGGACCATTGTCGTGGTGCATGCAACCGCCCTTTAAAAGAACACGTTCGCCATTCAGTAAAAAGCCTTTTTCAGCACTGAACTCAATGGAACGAATCCCGAAAGTAGTGGTTTTCTGATCAACCGTTTTGCCTTTAAACTTAATTTCGCTTACTGCTTTATAAAGATTTGGCGAATCAATCGACCAACGGGCAGGAGTTTTAACCTCCAACAATTGTTCTACATCAGTATTTTTTGCTGAAATAGTTTGCAGTTTCGATTCCGATTGACCTACCATTTTACCTTCCGGAGAAAAAATTTGGGTCGAAACGGTTACTTCAACATCATCGGAAGTTACATTATTGACGGTCGTTTTCACTTTAACCGAAGCTTTCTCAGCCGAAACTTCAGGAGTTGAAATAAAAGTTCCCCAAACCGGAATATTTACCAGATCGGTAATTTGCAAAGTAACATGGCGGTATATTCCTGAACCTGAATACCATCTGCTGTTTTTGCCGGGATTGTTAACCCAAACGGCCAAAGTGTTTTTTTCGCCCACCGGATTCAGATAAGGGGTCAGATTGAAAAAGAAGGGTGTGTAACCATTGGCATGAAAACCAAGATGCTGACCGTTCAGCCAGACATTGCATTCCATGTAAACGCCATCGAAATAAATCTGGACTTTTTTATTTTTTGCCGATTTATCAAGCGTGAATGTTTTGCGATACCAGCCAACTCCGCCCATAACATGTCCGGTAGAACCTTTGCCGGGGCTATCTTCCGAAAACGGGCCGACTTGATTTTTTCCTTCTACTTCCGGCAAATCTTCGATGCTCCAATCGTGCGGAAGATCAACTGTTCGCCATTGCGAATCATCGAAAACAACCGAATCGGCATGAGGCGCATCACCTAAATTGAATTTCCAGCCGGTATCAAAATTCTGTTCGCGATTGGTAAGATCCGGTTTTGCAGTATTGCACGAAACGAATAGAATTGAAGTAAAAAAAATGAAAAGAAGTATTCGATGTTTAGGAATTTGTTTTGGTTTCATTATATATTTCATGGTTAGTTTGATATTTTGTCTCCAAAGATCTGAATGAATCAATTATTGTTATTCGAAGCGTCATTGCGAAGGAAGAATGACTGAAGCAATCCAATGAGAACATCGATTTTTGAGATTGCTTCCCACTTCGTGCCTTGTGGTCGCAATGACGCTTCGATTTTTATTTTCGCAGCAATTAATTTACCTTAAAAAACATCATATCCTTCACTTCCATTAAACTTTTTGGTAATTCTTCGTCATCGTTCGGAAGACTGATATTCGGATCTGTCAAAATTGCCTGTTTGTCTTCAGGAAATGCCAGCGGAACTTTCCGGTTGGTTGACCAAGCCTGATTTTCAACAAACCTTGCACCTGAATATCTTCCATTCGCGAATGAAACTGAATGACCGGTCAGCAGAAAAATGTTGTTCCTGAACTCAAATCCAGGATAATCTCCCGGCTCAAAGCTGGCAGCATGACCATAACAATTGACCACTGTATTTTCATAAATCCGGCAATCCGACATCGTTTCGGGCGTACCTTTTGCAATCCACATGTGGAAACCGGCCTGACCGTTTTTTCGTCCATCGTTGTAACTGATGTTGTTTCGGATAATGTTGTTTTTCCAAACGGAAGCTTCAAGATACTGGAATAATCCGTATCCGGCGCCTTCGTTGTTGGCCGAAAAGTTATGCTGCATTACCGAGTTGGTCATTCCGCCATCGAAGTCGAAACCACCGCCATCTTTCCCTTTTTCTGAAGTATAGTTATTGTGTGAATAGCAATACTGAATGGTGATGCTGTCGCTTTGGTAAGCCCAGATTCCAACCGGACCATTGCCTTCGCGTGGCATGTCCCAGCCGTTGCCCATTGCTTCACAATATTCGATGATTCCGTTGGTCACGCCGCCAATCAGGATGCCATTTCCGGAGTGATTGTCCAAAACTGCCGGACAACCCGGATTGTTTTCGGCCACACAATTGGCGATGTATAAATTCCTGAAAGTTTTTCCACCCGATCCTTCCAATCCACCGGAATGCTGTCTGTCAGATTCCACATTGATACCCGCAAAACCATTATCATGGGCATAAACATTGGTTATGCGAAGATCCTGTCCGCCAAAGATTTTCACGCCCGACCATAAGAACCCGCTGGTTTTGAGGCTGTCGATCGTACAATTATGAGTTTGTCGAAATTCAACTCCGCTGCCGGTATTTCCTGTCAGCCTGCCATTCCCAACAACGATCAGGTTTTTTACCTGAAGCCATGAGCAACTGTCGGCCAATAGGGAATTCCCGTTTTCACCGTTGATTGTCGCGCGTCCGTTCCCGTATGATCCAATCACGATGGGTTTTTCTTTTGTTCCGGCCAAACCTTTTAATTTGAGCGTTCCTGAAAAAGATTGTCCTCCGGCGAATAACACCGAATTGCCAGGTAGAAGTTGAAGAGAATCTAACTTTTCTATCGTTTTGAAAGGTTTTTTTAATGTTCCCTTATTCGTATCATCGCCTGTTTGAGAGTCAACATAGTACGTTGATTGGGGAGAGCACCCGATCAGAAATATTATAAATACAGCGAATATTTGATTCAAAGACTTTGGATATTGCATGGCTATTATTTAATTAATTTTTGTTCTTTCAGAAAATCTGTCATTCGCTGCAAGGTAGGCAAAAAATTGGGGTTGCTCACCGGCCAGTCGCACGAGTGGTTGTTCTACCATGTATCGGTGCGGAACGGAGCCAGCGGCAATCCTTCATTACTAAACACATCGGGCATTGAAGTGTCGTCGAAACAAAAACGAGCTGCCACCGGCGTTTTTACCAGTTTAGATGAAAGAATTACAGTACTTCCTTCAATTTTGGCAGTGGCTTCCACGAATTTCTGATCATTTCCGGAAATCAGGAACTTCACCGAAGTTTTTCCTGTCGATTTCAAACCTTTAGTGGCATTGCTGAAAGTGAGTCTTACCTTGTCTCTTTCGACTTTCATGGATTCAAAAGACGGGCTTTTATATTCGCCAATATTTTGTTTGTAGGTTTCGGCCAAGGCATAATTTGCAAGTCGTTTGCCTACATCCACTTTGTTTCGCGGGTGAATATCCCTGATGTTGTCAACCAAATCAGAAACCACTACCATGCCTGTATTTGGAACAATTTTCGTAACCAGTTCCTGCTGTTCGCGCAGGTATTCTGATGTTCCTTTATCTCCGTATTCATAAGGTGCAATTTGAACCTGATAAAACGGAAAATCTTTTTTGAAGTCGGCACGCCAGTTTTCGATCAGGGTCTTCATCAGTTTTGAATAGATCGGGTAATTTCCGCAGTTCGATTCGCCCTGGTACCAGATTGCACCTGCAATTCCATAAGGAACAACGGGATAGATCATTGAATTGTATAATGCACCTGCAGTTCCAGGCCACCAGTCGAAATTCTCATTGTATTTGGCTTTGTTAAGTTCAGGATTGTTTTCGATGCGGCTTTTTTCGATCCACACTTCAGCGGGAGTTCCACCCCATGCAGAAACGATGATACCTACCGGAACATTCAGCTTTTGCTGCAATTCGCGTGCAAAGAAGTAACCAATTGCACTGGTTGAGCGCATGGTTTCAGGAGTACAAACCGCCCAGGATGCGTTACAGGTTTGTTGAGGAAATTCAGAGCCGATTTTTTGTACATGGAAAATGCGGATGTTTGGATGATTCGCTTTTGCCGCTTCTTCTTCGCCATTGATGATTTTTGCGTTTACGCTCCATTCCATGTTGGATTGTCCGCTGCAAATCCACACTTCGCCTAACATAACATTTTTTAATTCAAGGTTACTGCTTCCCAAAATCCGGATAGAGTAGGGGCCTCCGGCTGCAGTGGTTTTGATAGTGGTTTTCCATGCCGAACTGTTATCAGCTTTCACTTTTACGGTGTCTTTAGTGTTCCAGCTGGTTACAATCTTAACGGTTTCGCCCGGATCGGACCAACCCCAAATGGCTACATCGGAGTTTTGTTGCAAAACCATATTGTCGGCAAAAACCGATGGAAGGATGATTTTCGCGAACATGTTAGTGGTGAAAGCGGAAAGAATAATGATGGTTAAAAAGAGTTGTTTCATTGTTGATATTTTTAGTTGAGATTATTGTGATGTTTATGATCAGTTCAATATCCTTTGCCGTCACATTCATGTGACGGATAAATTGCAAAATAGTTTTGGGCTTTAGCCCTGATATTTATTGACCTTCATGTCCGTTGCCTAAAGGCAAACGGCCTGTCCCGATTTTATCAGCGATTTTTTAGGCTCTATTTACTTTAGTTTTAAGAATCAAAGTTAATCTGCATTTTTATTGTGCCCAATTATTTTCATTAGCTACCCTACAATACATTATTTCCCTTCTTGAATATATAGTACAAATCCATCTAAATAACTAAATTGATTTGTGGCGGTGATATTTCTTGGTTGATTTATAATATCATAGCACGAAAGTACATAAATATTTGTATTATCGATATTATAGTTTATTTTATTCTTTTGATATCCGGAATTTTATTTATCTTTACCGCCATATATTAATTTAGTTTTATCTTGTGCAACTAATAGGTAAAAGCAATGAAAATCTCAATCAAAGGCATCAAGGGAAAAGATTTTGTTATTGACCAAAAGGATAGTTTAAGTATGAAGCTATCTATGTTAATCGAAGGGCATTGTACCATCGGGGTGTACGAGGCGATAAAAAAATACGGATATACCGAACAGAGGTACTACCAACTGTTACTAAAATATCAGGAAGGTGGTGCCCAGGCACTAATAGACAACAAGCCTGGTTCAGACAAGCAACCTGTCAGGACTAAAGATATAGTTAACCAAATCATCAGGCTCCGGTTTTTGGATCCCTTTTCCAGTGCTGGTGTAATCGCCCAAAAGTTAAACCAGATTGGCCACAAGGTGAGCAAACGTAGTGTGGAAAGGACAATTACGGAGTATGGGCTTCAAAAAAAACGCATGTTCTGAACCCACAGAAAGAGAAACAAAAACAGGATATTGAAATACACAAAACAAAGCGAAAAAAAACAACGGTCAAAGTCAACAGCCAGGGAATAGAGCGGTTTTTCAGGGAAAGCCTCTCAAAAAAGATCAGCGGGACTTTAGTAGGTTTGTGGTTTCTGGCTGCCGAACATTTACGTTTGGGCAATTGGGATTTGATCAAAGGTTATACCGGATGCACCGATGCAGATATTGAACCCCGCATAGCCATGCAGATAGTAAATGAGGCTGCTCTGTGCAGTAACCGCGTAAGAAAGAGCAATTATATTACCCATCAGGGCTTTGAATTACTAAACGGACTTGGGTTCCTGGTAACCGATGGGCAGGTGCATGATTTTCTTGATAAGCACACGGTCAGTGAAGCTCAATCATTGCAGGAATCATTAGCTGTCATAAGGTTGAATAATGGTCATTATAAAGGGGATTTAATAGCAATAGATCCTCATCGTATTCTATCCACCTCTCAAAGGATAATGCCGAAAAAGAAAAAACAACCCAAAGAGCCTTCAAGAAAAATGGTACAAACCTTTTTTGCCTTGGATACCCAGACCGGGCAACCTATAGGATGTGGCATAGGTTCGCCTGGCGCTAATACTACCCAGGCTACAATAGATCTGCTGAACATGACAGAAATGGTAAACAAGAATGCTTTAATACTGGCCGACAAGGAACACTTCACCGAATATTTAATTCGAAGTATTGAACAGAACAGCAGTTTTGAATTCCTTGTCCCGGCAATATCAACAGAAAGGATACAGAAAATAGAACGTTCCCAAACCTACCAAAAAAAATGGGCCGGGTATGCAGTAGCAGAAACGATGTACAATTTTGTGGGGCACAAAGAAAAATATAGGCTGATCACCCAGCGTGAAGGAGAAATAACAAAAGATTACTCATACAAATCGTTTTTGACCCTATCCAGTAAACCGGCATTAGAACTACTATCTGAAATGTACCGGGAGAGGTGGGCGATTGAAGACTTTTTTAATTTTGACGGCGCCATGGGGTTTGATCGGGCTTCAACATTTAACCTGAACATACGGTATGGCAAAATGTCCCTGGCTTTATTGGCCCAGGCTGCAACTTATGAACTAAGGAGAAAGTTGCCAAAACCATACAGCCGATGGAATTCAACTCATTTGGCAGATGCGGTATTTTCAAAAATGGATGGGGATATAAGGGTGAAAGACGATACTATCATTGTAACGTGTTATAATGCCCCACAAGAATTAGATTTACAAAATAACTATCAAGGCTTACCGGCCAAATTGATATCGGAAGGAATTAACCCAAAGATGCCTTGGCTTTATGATTATAAATTGGATTTTAGGTTCAAATAAGATTTACTAAAATGAATACCCCGAAAAAAATCGCTGATTTTATCGGGAGCAAAGGATAGCGCTTTTTTCGCTTGTTTCTCATTGCGTCCGAAAAAAGATTCAACTATTGTTCATCCTTATTTCGCGGACGGGAAATTCTTCCGAATCCGATTTTCTACAAATATTTGGCACCTCTGGTGCTGGTTCTGCCATAAATATGCATTTGTCATTTTGGATTCATTTTCATGGGCGACCACAAAGGGTCGCCCCTACAAATTCCACACATCTTTCCAATACAATTTTGGGGCATCGCCTTCGAATACAATTGGCAACCAAACATACCGGCCATCAATCGGATTATCGGGTGTCCAGCGGTCGCCCATAAAAATGTAGCTGTCTTTTTTACCCTGAACCTGCAATACAAAAGTGCTTTGTGAATGGAAAGTCAGTTCCGAATCTTTACCAACCGCAGGGTTGCCCAATTCGGTCCATGTTCCGAAAATTTCATCAGCAACGGCCGAACGTGCTGCATTGGGATCCCAACCTGTGCAGTCGGAGGCGATAATGTAATATTTGCCATTGCGCTTAAAAAGGGTTGCGCCTTCCATGTATCTTCCCGGAAACACACGGAAATAATTTCCGGAGTACGACTGGTAATCGTCTGTGAGTTTTGAGATGTGTAAAGTGCTGTTTTCTTCGGAAGAATAAATGTGATAGGCTGAACCATCGTCGTCAACAAACAGGTTCATGTCGCGTGCCATTTGTCCGCCTTTGAAATCGCGGCCCAATATATTTACTGAGTCAACAGGTGCTGGCAGACATCCCTTTCCGCCGCAATACGAATTTTTTACATCCGGAGAAACCGGTTTTTTATGGCAGGGTTGTACATTTACCGGCCAGTAACCGGCGTTTGGCCGGAAACTTTTCAGAAAAATAAATGGGCCTGTTGGATGATCGCTGACAGCAACTCCGCTCCGGGCTGCTAAATATCCTTTCCCTTTCAATTCGAGATGAAACCACATCACAAACTTTTTGGTCTTAGCGTTGTAGATCACTTTCGGACGTTCAAGCACACAACCTTTGGCAATATCGTTCAGCGAATCGGTGTCGTTTACTTTCAGTGCAATTCCTTCGTTTTTCCAGTTATACAAATCGTTCGATGAATAACAGCCAACACCCACCTGTGCCGTGTTTCCAATTTTTCCGGCGATTTTGTGCTCGCCATACCAGTAATAAACGCCATCGTGGTATAGAACTCCGCCACCATGAGCATTGATATGGGTTCCTGTATTGTCTTTCCAGATTTCTCCGGGAATAATTTGTTTGGCAGTTTGTGCTTTCAGGATAAATGCACAAAAAAAAGCAAGTAAAAAGAATTGAAACTTTCCGGCCATTGGTCTTGGTTTAGGTAAATTTGAGCCGTAAAGTTAAGAGCTTCGGAGGAAACGACAAATTTTATCTGATCAGTTTGTGAACCAATTTCTTACCGTCAATGCCGATACTCAACAAATAGGTACCAAAAGTCAGTTTGCCGGGATCGAATTCGTAATTGGCTTCGGAAGTGGTGGCTTTGTATAGGACTGCACCTTTAATATCGTTCAGTGCGATTTGAATTTCCTGACGGTTGTTGTGCCCGGTTTCAATGCGGATTTTATTTGAATTGGGTACCTGAATTATTTTTATACCGGACAGAATGTAGCTGTCATTGATTCCTGTGGTATTTCCAACGACACGGTATATCTTTCCGCTTCCCCTTCCGGCAACATAAAGTTTACCATCGGAACCTTCGCCAAATGTGCTGAAATTGTTTCCGGTGAACCGACCAAAATCTTCTTTAACCCAATTTTCTCCTACTTTGTGTAAGGTCCAGATCCTGTCGGAACAATAATCGGTAAAAAAATAATGCCCGTAATAAGCCGAAGACACATCTCCCCGGTAAACATAACCTCCTGTTACAGAACAATCAGTGCCCTGCGGATAGGTATAAACCGGAAATGTTAAAGTTGATGCCGCTGCACATCCTGAAGTGTTGTAAGTCTGGTTGCCTTCGTAGCATCGCCAGCCGTAGTTTTCACCACCCTTGCTGTTTGCTGTTTGCATGTTGACTTCTTCAATTGCATTTTGGCCAACATCTGCAATCCACATATCGCCGGTGAGGCGGTCGAAGCTGAACTTCCAGGGATTTCGCAATCCCAGCGACCATATTTCAGGCAGGGTGGTGGTGCTTTTGTAGAAAGGATTTGAAGTAGGAATTGCGTACGGATTTCCATTATTAACATCAATCCGGAGCATTTTCCCGAGATATTCCTTCGGATTTTGCGCACGGTTGCCAGGATCGCCTCCTGAACCACCATCGCCGAGACCAATGTACAAATATCCATCGGGGCCGAAACACAAAGTTCCTCCATTGTGGTTTGAAAATGGCTGCGTAATGGTCATCAGCTTCAACTCGCTTTCCGGATCGGCTATTTCAGGATTAACTGAATTTACCTTGAAGCTTGAAATGGTTGTAATGTCGCCAACTCCGACATAATTTATGTAAAAGAAGCCGTTTGTTTTATATTCCGGATGGAAAGCCAGTCCCAACAAACCCCGTTCACCGCCGAAAGTTACCCTGTCACGAACATCAAGAAAAGGCTGAGTTCTTACCATGCCATCGGAATCAACAATCCGGATATAGCCGGCCTGATCGACCACAAAAAGTCGGTTGTCTCCCGCATTGGCGATACAAACCGGATTGCTTAAACCGGAAGCAAAAAGCTCCATGTTTTCAATATTGTTTTCAGATTGTGATTTTTGACAACTGGCGGTACTGAATATCAGAATAAATATCGATATTGAAATTATCCGGTGAAGTGGTTTCATCGCATTGGATTTTAATTAAACACTGTTTTGAATAATTGCTTATTGCAGGTTTAACAAACCGAACGCAGAAATTGTTGGAGGAATGAAAGCAGGAGTAGTTCCAGATACAAATGACTGAAATAAAGGAGAGGATATTAATACTTTGTGTCTAAATTTACCTTATAGATTTTGCTTGGTTCAGCTACCTGATTCAGGGAAGTGTTCTGTGTTGGGTCAGCTTCTTTTTGTAAAGGTTGAATGATTTCTTTTAGTGATTTGAAATCTAAAACCGGAGCTTTCCCAACAGCCAATGAGAGTTCAATCAGCTTTTTAAGGGTATAGTTAAACTCACCCTTCATTAGCTGGGAAACATAGCCCTTCGATACTCCCAGTTGTTCTGCAAATTGGGTTTGTGTAAGTTGATTTTCTTTAAGATAGGCTTCAACCTGACGAAATATCTCATTCTGAATTCTCTCTAACCAGTATTCTTCTGTTTCTAATAATTCTTCTCTGGTAATCATTTTTTTTTGTTTTAAGTATTCCTTTTTAATTCTTCTGAAATGCTTAATATCTGACTGTTGTGATCCCTTTTTCCCTCCACAGACAATTACTCTTCCGGTTTTCTCTTCGTGAAAGAGGTACACACGCAAATGCCTGGTTTTAATCTCATATTCTTTTACCGTTTCCTTTTTCGGCGTAATATCCCTGAATTTTTCTTTGGGCAACAAACTACATTCAGCAACATCTTGAAGCCGGGCTTGTATTGTCACCAATTCGGAAGAAAACGAAGCCTCTCCTATAATTTGTTTTTCAAACTCATCGTATTCACAATGATTATTGACAACTAATTTGAATATTTTGAGCCTCCCAACAATTTCTTCGATATATTTTAATGCAAACTTATTCATTTTAGTTTAGTTATAGCTAAACATTTTTATATTTTTTTGAGAAGTTCAAGAAATCATTTTTTTATCACCACCACCCAATCTCTTCCATCATTTACCAATGGCATTCCCAACGAAACTTTTCCGCCACCAGTTATGCTTTTGATGGTTCCATCCTGAAGTTTTCCTCCGGTTCGCGGGTTAAACCATTTGATACTGAATTTTCCGGCAGGCAAGGCGATTGTCGTTTGTTCTGCTTTTGGGAGATAAACTACATAAACTTCTCCTGATTTGGCAAAACAAAAAGAATTGGCCTGACTGACAAGTTCGTTGGCGGCATTCATTTTAGCAAGCGGCAGGTTGTTCAGGAAAAAGTCGGTGGCAATTTTTGTTTGTTTCCACCATAGTTCGCGGCTGCGGAAATCTTCGCACATCAGGTCGTTGTGCGGGTAGCGGTAGCCAAAATACCATTCGGCACCACTGGCTCCGGCCATCAGGCTGCCCCAAAGAGCATAGTGGCGAACAGTATCGTGCTGCGCGTCAAATTCATCGGGCATTACGCCTTTGTGTGCCGGGCCAAGTTCATCGAACATCACCACCCATGGCTTTTTTGTTTTGGCCGATTCGTTGATAAAATGACTGATTCGTGCATTTACTGGCTGAACGTTGTGAATCTGCATCGATGGTCCGTCAAGCGATTCGAATCCCAGCAGCGGATTGAGCATCATGTCCTGATGTTTATCATTGGCATGGGTATGCAACACCACAAAATTTGGATAAGCATTGATGGATTTCAGGTAGTTGGCCATATCCCTGCGCATTTGGTCGGTTTGCGCAACCGGTGTCCAGTCGGCAGGTCCGTTTTCTTCGCCCAGGTTCCAGGTAATTGCCAGGTGATGCCCAAAACGTGCCACCAGTTCGCGTAAGTAAACTTTTCGCTGAACGTTTGTGTGTCCGCCATCGAGCAAACATTCGTTTTCTGTTTCCTGAAGTACGAAATGAATCATCATTCCCAAACGATCCATGTGATTGAATACAATGTCCCACTGTGCCAGTTTCGAACAGTCGAAACGATATCGCTCATTGTGATCGGCATAGGGCCACACATCCTTTCCATCTCCCTGAATGTTCATTGTGAGCATGTATTGCGAGTTCACACCCTGCGAAGCCAGGTAATTCAATGCGCCAATGATGCCCTTACCTTTTCCGCCTTGCCAGGTTGGATCGCCTGTTTTCCAGTCTTTTATATGCGTTTCGTATTTGTGACAGCTTTCCTTTGGATTGGCTTCCCCTTCGCGGAAAATAGCTTTACTTCCGTAGCGGTAAGTTTGGTCGAAATCGACATAAGCCAGAAAATTTTCCGGACTGTCGGCTCCGTTTTTCAGGAAATATTCACCTGTTTCGCTGAATTGCAGATATCGGTCACCTACATATTCAACCCTGCCTTTGGAGAGGAAACCCGGAGCATTTTTATCGGTTGCTGTAATTTTAAATGTGCCTGATGTGCCGTTGGGAGCCAATGCTTGGCCCTCGTCTGGTTCATCACTGATCGAAATGTCTTTCCCGCTGCGAAATGAAACAAGGTATTCCCAGGTCCCGGTTTCATCGGGCACAAAATTTACCTGCCATTTACTTCCTGAAATTGCCCCGCTTTCGGCAGCGCGCCCATCAGCAGCAAAAAATCCGGGAATTTTATATATTTTATTTCCGTTGGTGAAGGTTACTTCTAGTCGGTAATCGAGAAAAGGATTGGGGCTGAAGTCGGTTTCGCTGCACTGTGGACCATCAAAAAGGAAGCGTTGTGTGTGCCATTTTTTTAATCTGCCTTCTACAACAGGTGTTGTTATAGATTGTGAATACAGGTTTGATGACAGTAGAAACGAAAGAAAAATCAATAGGGTAAGTTGTTTCATAACTGATCTGTTTTGGTTAGCGTTTGTCTCAAAATTAGTATAAAATTCAGAAGTGACACTACCGTTTGCCAGATAGCAGGATACGAAAACAACCTTATCAATATCAGATTTTGTAATGATCTTCCAAAATCGTCCTGAACCATTTCGCTGGTAAAATATACTTCAATGCCACTGCCAGTTTTTGTTCAAATGAAGCAATAATGTAACGTTGGTGTGGATTTTTACATTCCACGATCTTCACAATTTTTCGGGCAAGCACTTCAGGATTCCATCCATTGACTTCATCTTTTTCGATAACTGCCATTGTTTTTTCAAATTGTTCCTGATATGGATCATCAATAACTGTTGGTGCCAGGTAATTCCTTCGGTTCATGGAATTATTGGTGTGAAAATCGCCCGGATTAATAAGTACTACTTTGATATTGAATTGTTTGACTTCTATTCTCAAAGCTTCACTAAAACCTTCAATGGCAAATTTTCCTGCCGAATAAAATGCCTGAAACGGCAAACCCATCATTCCGCCAATGGAACTGAAATTGAGAATTGTTCCGCCACCCTGTCTTCGCATGATTGGCAATACTTCCCTTGTCATGTAAACCATTCCAAGAAAATTGGTATCCATTTGGAGTTGAATGGTTTCTATTGGAGTCGTTTCAATTGGGCCACCGGAATGCATGCCGGCATTGTTAATCAGGACATCAATTCTGCCTTCTTTTTGAAAAACTTCTGAAACTGCATTTTTGATTGATTCAATATCAGTGAGATCCATTTTAAGTTGATGGATCAGACCTTCAGCCTCTATTTCTTTTCTGACAGTGCCATAAACAATGTGGCCTTCATCTGACAAAAGTTTTGCTGTATGTTTCCCGAAACCCGAAGAAACTCCAGTGATCAGGATAACTTTCTTCATACTAAAACCGGTTGTAATTTCAGGATTCCCAATTTTTTTGCTGCTTTTGTGATTTTCTCAATGGAGATATCAACCTGTGTTTTTGTATGGGTGGCCATTAGTGAATATCTTATCAGGCTATCTTCTTTCGGAACTGCCGGAGCCACTACCGGGTTCACGAAAATTCCATCAGCGAGTAGTATTTTTGTCATTTTCAATGCTTTAATATCATCGCGAATAAAAAGTGGAATGATGGGAGTTTCGGATTTGCCTGTATCAAAACCTGCTGATTGAAATTCTTCACGGGCATAAGCAGTCAATTCCCAAAGATGCCTGATTCGTTCTGGTTCATTTTCCATGATTTCGATGGAAGCGAGCACCGCAGCAGTAGAAGAAGGTGTCATACTGGCGCTGAAAATCAGTGATCGTGAGTTGTGCTTTATGAAATTGATCACTTCTTTATCGGCGGCAATAAAGCCTCCAATGGAAGCCATCGATTTTGAAAAAGTTCCCATAATGAGGTCAACCTTATCTGTTAAACCGAAATGGGACGCCGTACCTGACCCGTTTTTGCCAAGAATGCCCAGCGAATGTGCATCATCAATCATTATTGAAGCATTGTATTTTTCAGCAAGTGTCACTATTTCAGGCAATTTCAGAATATCACCTTCCATTGAAAATACTCCATCAGCCACAATGAGTTTGATACTGTCTTTGTGGCACAATCTCAACTTTGCTTCAAGCGCTTCCATATTGTTGTGGGCATACTTGAGTACTTTCGAAAATGAAAGTCTGCTACCTTCTATAATGGAAGCATGATCGAGATCGTCGAGGAGAAGATAATCATGGCGTCCGGCAAGAATTGAAACTACCCCGATATTTACCTGAAATCCGGTACTGTAGCATAGTGCAGCTTCTTTGTTAACCAGCTGGGCAAGTTTGTTTTCAAGTTCAATATGGATGTCGAGGGTTCCGTTCAGAAACCGGGAGCCGGCACAGCCGGTACCATATTTGTCGATTGCAGCTTTGGCAGCTTCCTTAACTTTCGGGTGGTTGGTAAGACCCAGATAGCTGTTCGATCCAAACATCAAAACCTTTTTTCCATTAATTATTACTTCGGTATCCTGATCGGATTCAATTTCCCTGAAATAGGGATAAAGGCCAGCCTGCATTACTTTCTGAGGGGCATCATAACCTGAAAACTTGTCTTTTAGTATTCCCACTTGTTTAACGTGTATAAAAAGTAAGTAATAAATAGAAGATGCATTTTGAAGTTAAGGTGTTGTATATTATGGTGATACAGCGAAATACAAACACTTACCAAATAGATGCAGTTCAAAAGTAATAAGTTCAATGACTTTTGTGCAATAAAATATTAATAAAATTTAATTTTTTTGATTTTAATCCCGTAGGATCAGGGGCTGAGACATTTAATTCAGAATACTTTTCCTTCTTTTTGATATTCCCGTTCAATGCCGGTTCTGATCTGTTCGACAGTGATTTCATTTGAATTATTTGCCAGCGATTCCAGACAACAATATTGTACCACATTGACGATTCCGGCACCGGTTATTTCATATTTTTTGGCAATAGCTGACAAATCGGCTTCCGAAGGGCGTTTTTGATCGGCTGTTGATGGCAATGTCTTTTTCCAAAGTAGAAGGCGTTCTGCTGCTGAAGGCAAAGGGAAATAAATGACCGACTGGAACCGGCGAATAAAAGCCTCGTCGATATTTATCTTGAAGTTAGACGCCAGGATGATCAATCCATTGTGGTTTTCAATTCGCTGGAGCAAATAGGCTACTTCCTGATTGGCATATTTGTCGTGCGCATCGCGTACATTGGTCCGTTTTCCGAACAGCGCATCGGCTTCGTCGAAGAACAGAATCCAGTCTTTGTTTTTGGCACGATCAAAAAGCTGGGAGAGGTTTTTTTCAGTTTCGCCGATAAATTTTGATACCACCATAGAAAGGTCAATCCTGAAAACATCCCTGTTTGTTCTTTTTCCTACAATCAAAGCAGTCAGGGTTTTCCCCGTTCCGGGAGGTCCATGAAACAAAGCACGGTATCCCGGTTTTATCCATCGTTTCATATTCCATTTGATCATCAGCGTGTCATGATGTTTTACCCAATTTTCCACCTCAGCGATTTGTTGGTTGGTTGCCTGAGGCAGGACCAGATCATCACTTGTCAGTTCTGTGGTAATATATTCGGCAGGGAAATCCATGGTGAATTTCGGATGTGATATTCTCCCGGCTATAAATAGTTCTATGTATTCGGGCGCCATTATTAGTCTTCCGCTAAATTGTGGTTCCCCCGATACCGCGTCCTCGATTGCAAGAACCGTATGTGTTGAAAATTGGTGGTCTTTTTCGAACAATTCCAAATAGGTAAATCTTTTTTCCAGATCATTGCCTGCAAGAATAAATAAGACCGTCTCGGCCGTTGGCAAAAAACCGCGGTGATTTTTTCCCCGAACACCTCCGAATTGAGGAAAATCGCCCTGAGCAGGAAGATGGTTTTGTATGATTTCATCGAAAAAAACCGGATCGACATGAGGTGCAAATGCTACCAAAAGCATGATAATTTCACTTTTGGTTAATTGGTTATTCCTGATAAAGGATGGCAATGGCGTATGATCTGAATTGTTATCAGGCAATAAGATCGAATCAACTTCGAAGTTTGTTCCCGGAGTGAAATGTTCTGTTAAGCGACACTTTATTACCTGCTGTAAGTATTCCAGATGGGAAATGATAGATTTGCTGGTTTCCATTATGAACAGTTGAAAATTATTCAGATTTAACAGTCAATATTTTTTCTTCGGAACAAAATGTACCGCCACATAATCCATCTGGTTTATACGCCAATTTTTCATCAGCCTGATAAAATACCTGAATTGTATAGATTCCGGCAGATGGGATTTCGTACCAGTCAAGCAAGTTGAATTTTGTACTGATTTGTTGTTCCGGGAGCAACCATACAAAGTCTGATGAAGGAGAGAACTGCCTTTCATAAAGCACTTTTTGCTTGCCAATGTCTGTTGAAGAACCTTTTTCGCAAATGGAAATATAAAGTTCTCTGGACAAGCTATTCTGATAACCAACAGAAAGCCTTTTGTTGACTAAAACAGAAGAACCGGAAATGTTTTTGATATCGACCTTAATTTCGCATGGTTGACCAATCGAAATTTCATCCGGTAAATTTACCATCACCTTTAAAGGCTTATCGTTTTCTATTGACCTGCATTCGTTTCGGGATGTCATATCTGATTGATTACTTTGATTAAAATACACTAAAGCTAAGATAATTGAAATGCCGGAGAGCATCATCATTTTTTATGGATTATTATGGCAGTACCACTGCATTATATCCGGCAAGCAGTGGCGCATGAAGCGCCTGTTGCGCTGCATTGCTGGTTGCAATTCGCCTTCTTACCATATTTCTGACTAAGATAAACCTGTTTCTGAATCTTCGCCGGTCAGCCAAAGGCATCACATTCCAGTTTGCCAGCGCTCTACCGGCATCGTCGGCAAAACCTGCCACAAAACCTGCATCACCCGGAGCCAATGTCTCAACATCCTCGGAGGGCATTCCCACGCTTAGTATTTCTATGGCTTCTCCCAGAAATTCATGGGTTGCCGCTGCCACAATCCCTTCTTTCAGCCGTCTGACATGTTCAAACTCATGAGCGATAGTATGAACCAGGCCTGCAAACGGCTGATTGATGCCGCTTGGTCCGACAAGTATGCGAACAGGTTCGTTAACCCTGAAATCGGTGGATGCATTGGCGGTTGTAGCAGGATCAAAAAAGATATCCAACAAATTAGCATTATCCCTGAAATTGAAAAAATCGATAATCAGGCGCAGACTGCTGTTTTGATTTCCTGCTGCGATCAATGCCGCACTCAATTGTGATAAAGTTTGCTCACCAGCTTTTCCGTCCACAGTCAATCCGTTGGTTTGCTGAAATTCTGCTACGCGTTGCACGGTATCTCTACCCCAAATGCCATCAGGATTGGCCAATACAAATCCCTGTATGATTCTGATGCTCCTGTTATCGGTGAACTTATTGGCATTAAACCTGATAGCGTTTACTTCCTGAACTGCATTGAGCAAAGCTGGTCGGGGAGTGAGTGGGGGTATTGCCGGAGCAGGCACAGCCAATTGAGTATTAATAACAGTTTGTAAAATGCCCGCACTCAGAAATGCCAGCGGGCCAAGTCGGATAACACGGAGGTTGCCGGGTTCAAAATCAGTTACTGCGAGTGGTAATAACCCCATCGTATTGTCAAAGTGGATAGACAATGTATCCGAGGTAGGTATATTAAAGAAGTCGGTAACCAACTGAACCATGTGCTCACGCCTGTTTGCTGCAATACGTCCGGGCAGCATGGCATTCAGGGTAGCTTCATCAACCTGGCCGCTTACCGCTACACCGTTTGCATCCTGAAAGGCCGCCACAGCCCTTGCAGATAAACTGCCAAAAGCGCCATCTACTCCGGTTCCTGTCACTACCTGAATGATCCGGATGGAACGTTCATCGTAATTTCGCCGGTTAAACTGAATGGCTGCACTTTCCTGTGCAGGTGTAAGAAGCGGAGCAACCTGAGTCTGAATTTTTCCATTGCCGGAGGATTGTTGTACCACATGTGTCAGTTCATGTGCCATCAGTTTTTTCCCTTCCGTGGTGTCTGTATTTAACTGACCATCATTAAACACGATATCATTACCCAAGGTGTACGCTTTTGCATTCAGCGCTTTTGCCGAATCGGCTGCCTCCTTACCAGTATGCACTTTCACCTCACTGAAATCGTAACCCATTCTGGAAGAAAAGAAAGCGTTGGCCTGTGCTGGCAGTGGATTACCCTTGCCATGCATGGAACTGATATAGTTTCCGGCTGTTGCCTGTGGCGAAGCTGATGTTTCTTTGCGCTGTAATTTTGGGTTTTCTTTCTTTTCTTCCTCCTTCTTCTGGATTTTATCTTCCTCTTCCGGATTCTGTGCCTTTTTCTGCACCTTATCTTTTTCTTCTTCTGACTTACGTTGTACTTTTTT
>Ga0351913_1095_pt1 | contig 27820 bp, 23 predicted proteins | sample TotcelHT113001M4_FD_206865 | JGI IMG/M metagenome (GOLD analysis project Ga0351913, IMG submission 206865) | Enriched cells from coal bed in the Powder River Basin, Montana, United States - Total cells T11 rep1 HSBNCT.T11.300.1.M4 ... | reverse complement strand
CTTTGAGGCAGGTTTGTACCCAAAGCGCGGGTAATATTCCGGATGCCCGATCAGGATAACCGATTAAAATCCGAGTTCTTTTGCTTTTTGATGTCCGGCTAAAATGAGTTGTGAGCCAATTCCCTGCTTCTGAAATTCAGGAAGAACAGAAACAGGCCCAAGCACCAGCGATTCGAAAGTTTCCTGCTCATTTTTTATTTGCAAAGGTGAGAACAGAATGTGCCCTGCGATTTGCCCGTCCATTTCGGTAACCAGTGAAAGTTCAGGAATAAAAGTGTTGGCTTTGTGCAGATTTTCAACGAGCTTGTCTTCATTGCCATCGCTGAATGGCATGGATTCGAAAGCTTTCGCTGTCAACTCAACTACACGGGCGTAATCACCCGGAGTTTCCTGACGGATGGTAATGTTTTGGTTCATGATTTTTGATTTTCAACGTGAAAGTAAAACCAATCCATCTATCATGAAAAATAAAATGGCATGAATGGCTTGTTTTTGTCGATGAATAACCTGTTTCGCAGGTTTGAAGCAGTGACTGAAAATGGTTATTCTGCATTATTATTTCAGTCCAAAACGGTAGCTGAATTTGAGCAGAAATACATTGTGCGGTTTGTTATCACTGCCATCAAAAAGATCGCCTAAGTCATCTGACAGGTTAAGATTTCCGGAGCTATCGGAGCTGCTTCTGGATTGGCTCCAAACCAGAAAGAGCGACGAGCCTGGACTGTATTCCCATCGCAAAACAAGATTGGAAAGAAATTCCTTGAAATTGAAATCCTTCCGGTCGAAACGATAATCTGTTAGCTGGTCGTTGTTTTCATCAATCAGGTATTTATCGCCATCCCGGCTGATCTGGTTGGGTGTATAAATTCGGAAACGATCGGGGAAATTGTCGGCCATCGGATTCACAATCTGTTTGTGTTTGCTGTAAGCGCCGGTTGCAATAAACGGCTGTCCCCAGTATTGAAGCGTCAGATCGGGGCTAAGATTTACATTTACCCTGAACGATGCGCTGACGGTTTCGCGGTCGATGCTGGCAAAAATGTATTTCTTTTCCTGATTAACTTTTACTGAAGTTACGTACTGAAGTTCGCTGAACGATTTACTGAAGCTCGGATTGAATGAAAGTACAAGGTAATTAGTTGGTTTATACGAGAACCCGCCTTCAGAATAGAAACTGTTTGAGCTATTGGCATAACCATTTCGGGAATTGGAATAAGCTTCAAAAACCAGTTTTCTTCGGCTGTCGGTCGAAAAGCCAAAACGAACGTCCCAGTTTCCCGGAGTTTTCATCATGGGGCCGCCGCGCAAAATACTTTGATCGAGATTATTGCCCCTGAAAGATCCTCCGGTAAAAACTCTCCAGAAATTCTTTAAATTCATGTTGGCATTCCACTCCAGTCCTTTTGCAAGTTGGTCGCCTTCAAAATTCACAACCGAATAAACATCGGCATTAATGCTGTATCGCCTGTAAATCCCTTTGGGCTCAAACTGTTGGTATTGGCCCCAAACTACCGATAAAACATTGTTTGCCTCGCGCAGGTAGCCCACGTCGTTGGTTTCGAAGCCCGGCGATTTCCAGATCGACACACCCATAAAATTCCAGTTTCCGTTTTGCTTGACAATCTGCAGCCGTCCGCCTGTTCCTGACAGCGATGTACGAGTTGTATCCAAAACGGAGTAGCTGTTGTCGGGTCGTTGAAAGTACCTGACAGGCGATCGCTGTGTATTCTCAATGGCTTTTTTCGATCCCTGAACCGTGCTGAATGCAGCATTGAAATTAAGCATCCAGTTTTTATTGTCGAAATATTGGGTAAAATCGGCGCCAGCAGTATAAGCCGACTGGTGCAGGTAATCGCGTACCACATCGTTCATTGACCGGTTTGTTGCGGTAAACATTCCTCCAACAAGAGTATTTCCGTTGCGACTGTCTTTTTGCACCCGTCCAATGAAATAGTTGGTGAGCGGCTCTACCAACCTGTTGAACCTTCCGCCAACAGTATCAATTTCGGCAAATTCGTCGTTGGTTACAGCGTTGATAAAGCCAACCGACAGTCCGCTTTTTGTTTTTCCGGTTAATTTAGCGGCTCCCAAAATGGTTGACTGAATGGGCACGTCGGCATACCAACCGTCTTCGAGATCGGGCGAAACCTGCGGCCTGCGTCCAATCCGGCGGGAATAAAACAGGTTGTCGTTGCCATTTTCGCCGTCGCCAATACCCAATCCAAAACTGGTAATGTTTTTACCTTCAATAAAAAATGGCCGTTTTTCCCTGAAGAAAGTTTCGTAGGCGGAAAGGTTTACCTCCGATGGATCAGCCTCCACCTGGCCGAAATCGGGATTGATCGTGAGGTCCATCGTCATGTTGTTGGTAACGCCGATCTTGGCATCCAGTCCCGCATTAATTCCTGAAAGTCGTCCTTTCGACAGAAAAGGATTTTCAGGAACAGCTTTGAACGTTTCGGTTTTGGCAACCATATATGGAGTTACGTCGAAAATTTTTCGTGGTTTTATGTCTTCCAGCCCTTTCATTTCTCCGTAGAGATGAACCATTCCTGGCGATTCTTTTGGAATGTGTTGCCAGAAATCAGTTTCTTTTTTCCGGTATAGAATCCGTCCTACTTCAAGCCCCCACACCGTTCCCGACTTTTTATCGAACCTCACCTGGCTGAACGGAATTTTCATCTCGGCAACCCAACCTTCACTGTTGATCGAGGTTTGAACCCACCAGTTAGGATCCCACGACGGATCTTCATATTCACCGTCGTTCATTACCATACGGTCGTATTTTACCCCTGCCGAGCTTACACCAAAAAGGAAGCCTGTGCGCAAATCGTGAAAGCTATCGAAAATAATTCCGACCAGATCGCCATCGGCTTCATCGCGCCGGGTCAGGCGGTTGACAATGCTGTCGGGGCTTGTATCGAAGGCTTTAATGGCTACATAAAGGCAATTGTCGTCGAACAAAATATTGAACTCGGTACGCTGGGAGGCTGCCCGTCCGCTAAAAGGTTCGTACTGGGTAAAATCGTCGATCCATGTACCCGATTGCCATGCAGCATCGTCGAGAATTCCGTTAATTGTCGGTGGTGTTGAAGTGCGGGTAGCGGTGTACAGCTTCTTTTCGGGTGTTTGGGAGTATCCGGGAAAGAGAAATCCAACAAGCAGCATTCCGCAAATAAGACATTTTTTCATAAAACCTGGTTTTCTGTTTTTCTAAGCTTTTGTTTTTTGTTGCTGAATATAGAGACGCCTAATTGCTGCATTCGTTACATGATTTCTCAATAATTGCATAACAGAATCTGACTTGTCAGAAACAAAAGACAAGCGAAGATAGAACCGAAGAATTACCTTGAAAAAGAAAATGGAATGAATGGCTTGTTTTTACCGATGAATGGTTTGGATTTCAGGTGGATTGCCTATTATGCTCAGTTCTTATTCTTCTTCATATCCTTTTTGTAGTTCTTCATCAGTTTCCCAAATTGCTTGTCCCGATTTCGTTCTTCAGCTACTGTTGCCTCAAAATGCGCCTTCTCTCTTTCCAGTTTCAGGTAATTCTCATACGAGTTCTTATCTATTTCTCCTTTTTCAACGGCTTCAAGAACCAAACACCCAACTTCACTGGTGTGAGTGCAATCTTTGAATTTGCAGTTTTTAGAAAGACTTACAATCCTATCGAATGTAATTTCCAAACCACCAGAAGAATCGGTGATGCCAACTTCCCTCATTCCCGGATTATCAATCAGTATCCCGCCATTTTCAAGCACAATCATTTCTCTGTGACTTGTTACGTGCCTGCCTTTGCTGGTGCTGTCGCTGATTGCATCTGTTCGCATAATATCTCTGCCCGAAAGATTATTCACCAGTGTTGACTTTCCAACGCCCGAAGAACCAAGCATACAATAGGTTTTTCCCTTTTCTATTATTTTTTTAAGCGCATCGTATCCATCCTGCGTTTCATTACTGATGGCAACAACCGGCACATTTTTAATCCGTTCCTGAATTGTGTCAGTTATTTCTGCAAGCTTTTTGTCGTTTATCAAATCAGTTTTTGTCAGCACAATTACCGGATTTACTTTCGATGCGTAACAAATGGTCAGGTATCTTTCAAACCGGTTGATGTTAAAATCCCTGTCAACCGCCTGAACCAAAAGCGCAACATCAATATTTGCTGCTATTATTTGTATTTCACCAGTTTGTCCAACAGCTTGTCTAGCAATGACTGAAAATCTCGGGAGTATTTTATGAATGATGGAAAAATCCGGGTCGTAATTAATCAGCGCGACCCAATCGCCTACAGCCGGAAAATCTTCGCGACTTTTTGCGGAAAAACGTAAATTCCCCGTTATTTCCGCTTCCGATTCTCCCTTTTCGGTCTTGACAATGTATCGTTCCTTATGCTCTGATATAACTCTTCCTATCTCAAAACTATCAAGGTTATTGTCAAGTCTGAATTTCTCAAATTTCTCATTGTATCCAAAATCTTCCAGTTTCATTTTAGTTGCTTTTACGAGTGAGGTAACTTAGATGCTTTATTTCTCCCCGAAATTTTTATTCCCCCAACCATTTTTTAAAAGCGGTAACTTTATCAATGCTCACAAAAGTATCATCGAGTGGTTTGGGCGAAAGCTCAAGTTTCAGGTGACTTTTCGGGAATATGTGCACTTGTTTGATCGAGCTGTGTTTGATAAGGTATTGTCGGTTGATGCGGAAAAACTCGTTTGGATTCAATTCGTTCAGCAAATTGTCGAGCGAATAATCAACCGGATAATGTTTGTTGTCGTTCAAAACGGCGGAAGTCATGCCTTCTTTTGAATAGAAGTAGGCAATTTCTGGAACGCCGAAGGACCTGATTTTTTGTCCGTATGAAACAGAAAAGCGTTCGCGGAAGCTGACTTCCTTTTTGTTGATCAGGTCGAACAAGGCAAACATGTCGATCCCGTTTTTTTGTCCGTTCCAGGCTTTGTACTTGGCAATGGCATTGTTCAGTTCTTCCTGAACGATAGGTTTTAACAGGTAATCGATGCTTTTCAGCTTGAAAGCCCGAATGGCATATTCGTCGAATGCCGTGGTGAAAATAATAGGCGAATCAACTTTCACCTTATCGAAAATAACGAAGCTAAGGTCGTCTTCCAGGTGAATATCGAGAAAGATCAAATCGGGATGAGTGTTGTTTTTAAACCACTCTACCGAATCTTCAACCGATTCGAGTTTTGCCATAACTTTAATCTCAGGATCGTAGGCTAATACCATACTTTCGAGGCGGCGTGCAGCCAGTTGCTCATCTTCAATAATCAGTACGTTCATGGTTATTAGTTTAAAGTTTAAAGTTTAAAGTTCCAAGTTCCAGGTAAAATGTGGTTCGCCTTATCGCCAAGTCGCCCAATCGTTATTGTGGTTTTCTCACAATATCTGCAAAAAGTGTAGCATCCAAAATACGGCACTCGTCGTATGGAAAATCTCTGTATTTTTCGACCACTTTTGCTAATTCCGTTTGTACAATCGGTTTCAGCAGGAAATCAATTTTCTTAAGCTTAAAAGCACGAGTCGAAAGTTCATCTGTTGCAGTGGTGAATACAATCGGGCAAGTAATTGAAACGCTGTCGAATATCGCAAAACTCAAATTGTCCTCCAGATGAATATCCATAAAAATCAAGTCGGGCACATCATTGGTTTTGAACCATTTAACCGAGCCGGCAACCGATTCCAATTTAGCGACAATTTGAATGTCGGGATCAATTTCATTAACCATCCGCTCCAGTCTGCGTGCAGCAAACTCTTCATCTTCAATTATAACTATCTTCATGTCAGGTGTTTTCAAATAATAAATTCATAAAAAATCATTTTCTCCGTTCCGTCCGAAATCAGGCTATTTCATTGTTCAATGTTTTCCCGCGGACGGTTGGCGCATTGTCCTGCTTTACCCGGGGTTTCATTCGTTCCTCATTCCACCCCGGGCTACCAATATTTCGTTCCTACGGAGCTGAAAACCTTTGCGACCTACCACTTTCTTATTTCTTGTTTCTTATAAGATATTTCTTATTTTCTGTTTGTCGTTTTCTCTGTTCCGTCCGAAATCACGTTCTCTCATAGTTCCGAATCTTCCCGTGGACGGATTTGATGTTCTATTTTTGTTCCATGGATTAAAATCCGGGGTTACAATATCATTTTTTCCTTCGAAACTTTTTTATTCATGTCCGTTGGCTAAAGCCGAACAGCCTGTCCCGATTTTTTATCGGGAGCAAAGGATAAATGCTCCTTTCGGCAGTTTTTATGCCAACTGCGACTGAACACTGAAAACTAATTTCCCGGCTTCGCTTTTTTATTCCGCAACCAACGGAATCCTCGCAATAAAATGTGTTTCCGATTTTTCGAAAACCGGAACAGTATTGTTGAGCAAGCGGTAGCGGTTTTGTATGTTTTTCAGGCCAACGCCGGTTGATGTCATGTGTGCTTCGCGCTCCTGAAGGTTGTTCACTACATTCAACTGGTTTTTTTCGTCAATAAAAATATCGATCACCAACGGCGATTTCTTCGACATCGCATTGTGCTTGATGGCTTTCTCTATCAGTAATTGCATGGCCAGCGGAATAACCCTGTGGTTTTTTTTGTCATCAGGAATACGGATATTCACCACCACTTTGTCCATAAACCGGATGTTGATCAGGAAAATATAGGCATCCAAAAAGTTGATTTCGGTACTCAGGTTTACCAGTTCATTGTCTTTATTTTCAAGTACGTACCGGTAAACTTTAGCCAGGTGTTCGGTGAACTTTTCAGCCAGTTCAGGTTCCAGCCTTATCAGCGATGTCAATACATTCAAACTGTTGAAGAGGAAGTGCGGGTTCACCTGTTGTTTCAGTACATCGAACTGAGACTGGAGGTTTTCTTTTTGCAGTTTCAGAAGTTGGGTATTGGCTTTGGTCAGCTCTTTGGTCCGTTCGCGGATAGTTTGTTCCAGATCCTGATTAATTTCTTCGAGCCTTTTGTGTGCAGCTTTAATTTCTTCTTCGGCTTTGATGCGGTCGGTAATATCTTTGGCGGTTCCCACAATGGCCGGGCTACCGTCAAAATCGGTTAGATTGGTCGATAATATTACGGGAATCCTGGTTTTGCCATCTTTGTGAAGCAGCGAAAATTCGTAACTCGACGATCCCTTCTTTCCTTCTTTACGGGCATTGTTATGTCGCGTGATTTCTTCAATTCGTTCAGGCGGAATAACCACCCAAAACGGTTTTCCTGTCATTTCTTCCACCGTATAACCCAGAATATTTACAATGGCATCGTTCACGAAAACAAACTTATCATCCTGAAGTACAAACAAACCTTCCTGTAAACTTTGGATAACCTGCCTGTAATGTTCTTCCGACTTCCGAAGAGTTTCTTCCATGGCTTTACGTTCCGAGATATCGATGACGAGGCCGCGAGAGCCAACATATATATCATTCTCGAACATTGGTGTGCCGTAAAAAATCACAGGGAAAGTACTGCCATCCTTTCTTCGGGCAGTATATTCAGCAGAAATATTCGACCTTTTTTCCTGAATGGCTTGCTGAAGGATGTCCCGCATCCGTTCGCGGTCTTCGGGTGATATTCCTTCAATGGCGTTGAAACTAGTTTCATTTTCATCAAAACCGTATGCATGTCTTCCGGCCTTATTAAAGTAGGTCACAAAACCCTGGGGACTAAATTCAAAAACTGTTTGAGGCAGCAAATCGGCTAATTCGCGGAATTTACGTTCGCTTTTGCGAAGGGCATTTTCCATGTCAACATGTTCGGTCATGTCGATTAAAATACCTCGTGTTCCAATTTTTTTTCCTTCAGAAATCATGGGGGTTGCAAAAATCATTACAGGAAACTGTTCACCATTGGGACGAAGGGCAGTATAGAGATTTCCGTGCGATGGTGAATTTTCTGACAGCGTTTTATGCATATTGCTTGTCATCCTTTCTATATCTTCGGCCTTGACCAATGAAAATGCCGATATGGAAGGTTCCAGTTTGTCAATACCAAATTTCAGTTTTCCCGCCTGGTTTAGATAGGTTAGATTTCCTTTGAGATCATGTTCATAAACTGCCTGTGGAAGCATTTCTGCCAATTCGCGGTATTTCTTCTCACTTTCGCGTAATGCGTTTTCCATAACTTTTCGTTCCGAAATATCCACAATCAAACAGCGCAACCCTATAATTTGTGTGTTTTCGACCATTGGAGCCGCGTAAATAATGGCAGGAAATGTTGTTCCGTCTATCCGGAGGGCTGTGTATTCATTGAATAAAGTTTGACGTTTTCCCAACAAAGCATTCCTGACATTCTCCTTCATTCGGATCCGTTCTTCGGGTATTACAGCATCCGAAGCATGTGGTTTAAGGTCTCCTTCTTTCATGCCAAAGGCTTCGCGACCGGTTTTGTTTACGTAGGTCACATAACCGTCAATGTCCAGTTCATATATAATTTGAGGTAGCAAATCGGCTAATTCGCGGAATTTACGTTCGCTGTTTTCGAGCGTTTCCTGCATTTTGATTCGTGAGGTAATATCGCGGGAGGTGATCAGCGAAGCGGGTCGTCCGTCAATTTCGATGGCTGTCGATGAAAACTCGGTAATGATCCGATCGCCATTTTTATGGAACATCGAAAGCGTATATTTTTTGTCCGACATATCGCCCTTCATTCGCTGAAGATGATGGTTCATCACCCGTTCACGATCTTCGGGCACAATTAGATGAGGGCCGAAATTTTCCATACATTCTTCCACCGTAAAGCCAAGCATTTCGGCAAAAGCTTTGTTTACCATGATGACTTTTACATCCTGTGAGATGACAATCCCATCCAGCGATTTTTCAATCAAAGTGCGGTATTTGTATTCGCTTTGTTCAAGCTTTTCCTGCATACGTTTTCGTTCGGTGATATCGCGTGTGGAAATAAAAGAGGCATTTTCGCCTTGATACGTGATGGGTGTTACGTTGAATTCGATTTCCACTTCCGACCCATTTTTATGAAGCAATGTGGTGTAATCAATTCCGTACTTCCCAATTCCTTGCATTCGCAGAAAATGCTGTTCCATCATGCGTTGCTTATCTGTAGAAGCGAGCAGGTCGGATGTGGTGAGGCAGCACATCTCTTCACGGGTGTATCCAAGCATATCGCAAAATGCTTTGTTCACATATTTGAAATCGCCATTTTGAGTAATGTTAATTCCATCGCGGGCATTTTCCACCATGTTATGGAAGAGTTCGAAGTTTTCCGGCAGTTGATGATCAGGAATTGCTGCTTGCATTTGATACGCTGTTAGAAGTTGATTTTCCTATTTGAGTGGTGAAGGTATAATTTGAATTTCAGAATGGGAAATAAAATAAATTTGAATGACCTGTTTTAAGCAGTGAACAGGCAATTTGGCAGATGGAAGATTGCATTAAGAAATAAGCATGTTGGTCTAAAAATGTTTGAATTGACATTTTTGTCAATTGATAAATATCAAATCAAGACTCTTTTCATCATTTTGATTACAGATTATTTATTAGTAAACTCGCAATCCAAAAAATTAACTAATGGATGATCCCTGAATTTGGTTTCGTTTTAGTTTTTACATGTTTTGGGTTTACAAGCTAACAACCAATAAATTAGAATCATCTTATGGAAAATTCAGGAAAATTGAAAACCGTTAAATTTTACAGCGGTGAAGTGACTCCCCTTGAAATGCCAGCGATTCAGATCGGAAAAAATATTCTTGTAAATTAGATCGTTAGAGTATGCTGAAAAAAATATTTTTCCGGCTAATTTTGTAAGCGATAAGAGACACGGGGGCTGAACCCCCAGTTTACTGTTTTACAGTATAGTGTTCTCTCATTTTTTATTTTTTTTTCGCCACAGGGGGTTAATGAAGAGCCTGTGGCGTTTTTTTTATATTGGTGTAAAGTTACGCGTTATTTATTTGATATGCAAATATTTAACATGTATTTAACATACAATTTTAGGTTTTTTTTATTGAGAGAACCATGTAAAAAAATTACCGCATCTGAAAAGGCGAAAATTCTCCTTTCTAGCATCAGAAAAGTGATCAATTCCCGCTTTCCAGACCTTTTCTTCAAGTTTAACGATCTGACAGACAGTCGTAAGCGCAAGGAATACTCGATGGGCGAAATCATTACAGGATCACTGTTTATGTACATTTTCAAAGAAGCCTCGAGAAATGCTTACAACAACAACCGGCGCGAGGATGGGTTTCGAAAGAACGTATTCAACTACTTTGGGTTCAACCTGCCCCATACCGACACCAGCGACGATGTACTGCGCGAACTTCCGCCAGGTGAACTTGAAGCTTTAAAAGCCCATCTGGGCAGCGGACTTATCGAACAAAAGTTTTTTCGCAAATTCCGTTTCCTGAACAAATCGTATTTGGTAGCCATTGATGCCACGGGGATCTCCACTTTCGATCACAAACACTGCGACCACTGCCTTACAAAAACATCCAAGTCTGGCGTGGTCACGTACTTTCATTATGTGCTGGAAGCTAAATTGGTGACTTCAACAGGACTGTCTATTTCTTTGGCATCGGAGTTCATTGAAAACGATCCGGGTCGTGATTACGAAAAACAGGATTGTGAACAAAAGGCTTTCGTCCGTTTGGCTGCAAAGATCAAAAAGTACTTTCCCCGTTTGCCTGTATGTATCTTGGGCGATGGACTTTATCCCAACAATACCGTATTTGATATTTGCCGGAAAAATAATTGGCAATTTATTATCACCCTCAAAGACGGGAACTTAAAAACATTTCAGGAAGAAGTTGGCCTTTTAAAGGCAACGGTCAAAAAGCAAAATGTTTACAGGGCAAACAAAACCACCCGGACAACGCTCGAATATGCTTACCTGAACGATATTGAATACGATGGGAGGTATTTCTCGTGGGTCGAGTGTAATGAAAATATTGTAGATGTAAAGAGTAAATCAACTTCACATCAACGGTTTACATACATCACCAATGTTACTCAAAACCTACAAAATGTTGTGCGGACTGCTGATAGTGGCCGCTTGAGGTGGAAGATTGAAAACGAAGGGTTCAATTCGCAGAAAAACCGGGGGTACGAACTGGAGCATAAGTTCTCGCGCGTTTCATTTATTGCCATGCAGAACTATTATCAACTGTTACAGATCGCACATATAATCAATCAATTGGCTGAACGAAGCAAACAGGTAGTTGTACTGCTGGAGGAGCATTCAAAGCAAACAATCGTGGACCTATGGAGGAAAATGATCGCTTATCTAATATTTTCACATACTGAAGAAAACAGTCTGGCACCAAGCCTGCCAGACTGATCACCCATAAACACGGCCTGAGAACCGTTGCGGAAATAATCCATTCCCAAATATGGATACAACCAGAATAAAATCAAAGGAGGTATAATGTAAAAACAACATGGCAGGTTAAGTTGGTGGGCAAAAAAATATTGTCCGCAGCTACTGCTTTGCCCAATAATGATCCCAATTACGAATTCAAGTTAAATTATTCTATTCCCCGAATCGCTGTGAAATGCACAAAGTGCGTGTAGTTCAGAAACTAAACCTTTTACCCATCGAAGAACGCAAAGAGGCCATTTTTGGAGCCGGATTCAATACGTTTCTTTTGATGAACAAAGATGTTTTTCTGGACATGCTTACCGACTCGGGAACCAATGCGATGAGTGATAATCAGGTGGCTGCGATGAGTGTTGCCGACGATTCTTATGCAGGATCAGCCAGTTATACAAAGCTGGTAGGAGCAATTAAAGAAGTATTCAATCAGGATTTTTTTCTACCCGTGCATCAGGGGCGTGCCGCAGAGCACATCATTTCCAAGACTTTTTGCCGTCCGGGAAGTGTTGTTCCGATGAATTATCATTTCACCACAACCAAAGCCCATATTGAAATGGCCGGTAGTATTGTTGAAGAAATTTATACCGACGAAGCCCTGAAAACCAAAAGTGATTTTCCGTTTAAGGGAAACATGGACATCAATAAGCTGCACAAGGTAATTGAAAAATGGGGCGCCGAAAATGTTGCTTACATTCGTTTCGAAGCCGGTACCAACCTGATTGGAGGACAGCCATTTTCGATGGCAAACCTGCGCGAAGTTTCGGCAATTGCCAAAGCGCACAACATCATGTTGTTGATGGATACCAGTTTGATCAACGAAAACCTTTATTTTATTAAAATCCGAGAAGAAGGTTATCTGGATATGCCAATCAAAGATATTCTGCACGAAATGATGAGTTATACCGACTTTTCATACTTCTCGGGTCGCAAAGTAAGTTGCACCCGTGGTGGTGGAATTTGTACCAACAATCATGATATTTACATGAAAATGCGCGACTGGGTTCCACTTTTCGAAGGATTCCTGACATACGGAGGAATGAGCGTGCGCGAAATTGAAGCGATGGCTGTTGGTCTGATAGAAACCCTGGATTTCAATGTGATCAGTCATTCTCCCACTTTTATCAAATACCTCGTTGATGCGCTCGACAGCAAAGGAATTCCGGTAATCACGCCTGCCGGAGGTTTGGGCTGTCACCTCGATGCCGGTCTGTTTATTCCGCATGTTCCTCAAACACAATACCCGGCCGGAGCGCTTGCTGCTGCGCTGTTTGTCGCTTCCGGAATTCGTGGGATGGAACGTGGTACCATTTCGAGTGTTCGCGACGAGAATGGCGATGATGTGCTGGCCGATGTTGAATTGCTTCGTTTGGCTTTTCCCCGCAGGGTTTTCACCTTATCACAAATTAAGTATGCTGAGGATCGCATTCAGTGGCTTTTCGATAACCGCCACTTAATCGGAGGGCTCGAATGGGTTGAAGAACCTCCTGTATTGCGCTTCTTTGTTGGTAAACTGCAACCAATTGGCGACTGGGTTGATAAACTCGTGGCGAAATTCCGTCAGGATTTTGGGGATAGTCTTTAAATAATATAAACCACAGATTTCTCAGATTGTCACAGATTTATTCTCTGTGTTAATCTGCGGAATCTGTGGTTTATTTAATTAATTATCCCTCGGTAAAAAGTAAATTATCGCTCTTTTTTTATCCTTTATCCTGAAATTCCACCCATATTTTATCCCCGAATAATTCCATTCTGCAATTCCATTCGGATACTTTTCAAATACGAAATCCTTTATTTGAATCCATAAATTGAAGGTAGAACCCAACCTGCCGACCAGATCTTTGTCAGTTGGTACAATAGTTTTATCCTGAAAAATACTTAAATTGTCCATGATGTTTAATGTTTAGGTTTGACTGACTTTTATTTTATATCAATACTTGTTTTCCCTTTCAACTGAAATGTTTTTCCTTTCCAGCCAAAAGTACCGGTCAGCCCTTCAGGCAAAATCACTTCACCCTGAATGCCTTCAGCGCCGTTTCTTTTCAGGTCAAAAACAATCATTCCTGAAGGATGCGGCATCTGGCCTTTAATAAATTTCAGTTCGCCCAAAGCAGGTTCCATTCGGATGGTTTTAAAACCTGCAGAAGCGGGATGAATTCCTGCAACAGTTGCCAGAAAATCGTAATTCGGACTGGCGCTCCAGGCATGACAGTCGGAGCGGGTAGGGTCTTGTTTTTCGGCAAAAGTAGTCAGGCCGATTTTGAGCATGTCTTTCCACGGACCCAGAGTTTCCAGATAACGATCTGCCAAACCGGTTTTTTTCAGGGCTTGGGTCAGGTAAAAACGGAAATACAAAGTTGGCTGAATCAGTTTCGGATCGTCCATGATTTTTTCAATCATGGCTTTCTGTTCGCTTTCAGGAATCGTGTTCGTCAACACCCCGAAAATCTGTGCATGCATACTGTAATCAATCTTTTCAGGAGTATCGGAAAGATAACCGCGCGACATATCCCAGCAATTTTTGTGCACTGCTTTGGTCAGGTTTTCTGCCAGAAGTTTGTATTTCTGTGCCTGAAGCGGCTGATCAAAATAGTCGTTCAGTTCGGCTGCACGTTGGGCAGCATAAGCAAACTGCATGGTTATAATGGATGACTGACCATCGTCAAGTCCGCCTTTTGGAACGCCTCCGATACGGTTTTCGTTGCTCCATGGCCATTCGTCAGCCCAGTCAACAAAGTTCCAGTATTCTACTTTTCCCAGAAGACCGGTTTTCGGGTCAATTCGTTGAGTGAACCAATTCAGCACCTGATCGATTCCGGGTAGAAAACGCTGAATAAACTCCACATCATCGCGCAGTGTCCAGTAATCATGAACCATATCTACCCAGTATAGCGAAAATGGCGGAATCACCTGAGGACTGGCTGATGGATAACGGCTTTGAGTAAGTCCTTCGTAAAATCGCGATTCATCGTACTGCATTAAAGCATTTCTAACCAAACGATCATCGCCCGAAACATAGAGTGAAATCAAGGCTTGAATACGGGTATCGCCGGTATATTGAAGTTGTTCATAGTAGGGACAATCGTAATAGGTTTCGTTGGCACACAATCGGGCAGTTTGCCATCCCACGTTCCATATTTGTTTCAATTCAGTCTGGTCGGTTTCGAATACTGCATTTTCGTGGAGTGGATAGGCAGAAAATTCACTTTTGAAATCATCAATTACAAGCGCTTCATTTTTGGTTTCAATTTCAAGCTGAAGATATTTCCATGTGCGCAACCATAATGGCCTGAACAAACGGTTTGAACCGCCATCAGGCAGAAAAATATCAGCATAACCTCTAATTGTCTTGCCTTCAATTTCGTTTCGCTTGCCTTTGTTTCCGTTTGCATCAAACAACGATTCGGCATAAATCATTTTTATCCGGCTCCCTTTGCCTTTCGAAACCAATAATTCCGGATAGCCGGTCGTTAAATTTCCCTGATCAAATAAAATGGTCAATTTTTGATTCGCCGGAACAATCCATTTCGCTTTTCCCTCAATAAATCCTTCAGGAACCTTGGTCAATGCATCGGCGGCTGAGTTGATCACTGAGCCTGTCGAAGTGGTCGAAGCCCGCCGGATTTCAGCAAACCGTTGTTCTTTCTGCTCCATCTGAGGGATTCGCCGGGGTGTCAAAACCCAGTTGATATCGGTTCCAATGCCGCGTGGATGGCCAACATCTATCATTTTTGCCTTTTCCCAGTCTTGATCGTTATAAGTTGATTTTTCCCAATCCCATGGATATTGGGCAGCATCGAGCCGATCAGTTGGGCCAACCACGATGAATTGTCCGAGTGTTTCTTTTGCATCTGCAGAAGCAGGTAAATAGGACTTATTTTTGATGACTTTCCAGGTGACATCGGTATTTGCGATTTGTTCCGTAGCCGAATTCCCCTGAACTATCAGGGCTGTTTTAAGCGTGAACTGTGCCCATGGTTTATCGTCGCCAAAATTCCAGACGATAGCAGCAAGCAGGTTCTTCCCGGGTTTCAGAAATTTTGAAATATCGATACTTTCGTAAAACCAATGCGCCAGATCGCCGCGTGTCGGTCCAAAACAAACGGCCTGTCCGTTCACAAAAAGGCGATATCGGTTATCCGCTGAAACATGAATGATAAATTCCGAAGGAATCGAAGCCAATTCAAAATCTTTCCTGAAATGAAAAACGCCGTAATCGAGTACTGATTCCGTTGGATGCGTGATCCACTGTGCTTTCCAGTGATTGGTCAATAATTCAGGATTGATTTTTTCGGCAGTAACCAATTGGGTCGGCTGCGCATTGGCAGATAAAGTTAGAATTGTGAGTAAGATACTCCAAAAATGTATTCGCATGTTGGGTTTTGTCTGGTAATTCGGGACGTTTAAAGTTTATTCATGTCCTCCCGAAGCTCAACTTCAGCTTCATCAATGGTATTCAAAAATTCTTCAACATATACCGGATAGCTTTCAATGTCTTCCAGTTTCTGGGTTTTCAGTTGTAATTCTTTCAGTCGCAACCCAAGGTCGTTCATTCCGAAAGTCATAACCGATGATTTGGCTTTATGTGCAATTTCACCAAGTTCTTTCCATTTTTTCTCAGCTAAAAAATTATTCATTCCATCTCTGAATTCGGGCAACTGGTCGAAGAACATCTGAATAAATTCTTTTGTAACTTCAGGTTCGTCGCCTGTAATTTCTTTCAGGTAATCTAAATTAGTATATCGGGGATAAGCCATTGTGGTATGTTTTTATGTTGGTTTGTGCAAATGCAATATTACGGAAAATAATTATTCGAAACTAGAGTTGCGGTCTGTTGCGATAAAAACTAATATCTTTGCCAAATGATAATTTTCATGATTTAAATAACTGTAACCAGGTATTTTTGTTCCATTCAAAAACTGAAACCAATTTTATGCAAGTAACAGCCTTCAACCAGATACACAAACAACTCGGCGCCAAAATGTTGGAGTTTGCCGGTTTTGAAATGCCAATCGAATATTCAGGAATAAAAGATGAACACATGACTGTTCGCGAAGCAGTTGGCGTATTTGATGTGTCGCACATGGGTGAGTTTTGGGTGAAAGGTCCGGCAGCCATGGAACTTGTTCAGCGTGTAACCACCAACGATGTTTCAAAACTGGCACTTGGTCAGGCTCAGTATTCGTGCTTTCCGAACGGAAAAGGCGGAATTGTTGACGACCTGTTGGTTTATTATTATGCATCCGAAAAATACCTGCTTGTAGTAAATGCTTCCAATATCGAAAAAGACTGGAACTGGATTGTTTCGCAAAATACATACGGTGCGATCCTTGAAAATGTCTCCGATGCCATTAGCCAGCTTGCTATTCAGGGACCAAAAGCAACCGCAACCCTTCAAAAGCTCACTAATATTAATTTATCTGAAATTAAATATTACACCTTCGTTACCGGATCAATTGGTGGCGTTGACGATGTAATTATTTCAGCAACTGGCTATACCGGTTCCGGAGGGTTCGAGTTGTATTTCAGAAATGAGGTTGCGGAACAGCTCTGGAAGGAGATTTTTGAAGCCGGAGCTGAATTCGGAATCAAACCCATCGGACTGGCAGCCCGCGATACTCTGCGCCTCGAAATGGGTTTCTGTCTGTATGGAAACGATATCGACGACACGACCTCACCCATCGAAGCCGGACTGAGCTGGATTACAAAATTCAACGGTCATCATTTTATCGACAAAGATTTTTTGCTGATGCAAAAACAGGAAGGTGTGGATCGCAAACTTCGCGGATTTGAAATGATCGACCGTGGAATTCCACGTCACGATTACGAATTGACAGATCAGGTCGGAAATGTGATTGGCCGCGTAACTTCAGGAACCATGTCGCCAATACTGAATAAAGGTATAGGAATGGGATATGTCAACAAAGCTTATTCTGCCATCGGCACCGAAGTATATGTAAGTGTGCGCGGTAAAATGCTGAAAGCAAAAATAGTTAAGATGCCATTTATTAATCCTTCATAGATTACCTTTTCCTTAAATACCATCTTCTGTTTCGTTAAATCGGGCTCGATTGGCGACTTTCTTTATCTTTGTGGCTTTTACGTAAATATGGAAAAATCCAAAAATCGGCTGGAGGTTTGTTTGTCCCCCGCAATCTACGACAAACATGCCGATGACAATAATTTAGTGGTGATTGTCGATATTTTACGGGCAACTTCGTCAATATGTGCGGCCATTCATAACGGCGTAAAAGCAATTATTCCCGTTTCAACTGTTGAGGAAGCGCGCGAAATGAAACGTCAAGGCTACATGGTCGCCTCGGAACGTGACGGTTACGTGCTCGATTTTGCCGATTTTGGCAATTCTCCCTTTAATTTTACTCCTGAAATAGTGAAAGGCAAAGAAATAGTGTATTCCACCACCAACGGAACACGCTGCATTCACATGGCCAGTCACTCAAAAGCTGTTTTAATAGGTTCTTTCCTGAATATTTCATCTTTGGCCGATTGGCTGATTACACAGGATTCTCCTGTACTTATTTTTTGTGCTTCGTGGAAAGACCGTTTTAGTTTGGAAGACACGGTTTTTGCCGGTGCGCTTTCAGAAATGCTCCTGAATTCAGGAAAATTTGAAAGCGTTTGTGATGCTGTTACCGCTTCGCTTGATTTGTGGAGCATTGCCAAAAATGATTTGTACGGATATATTCAAAAAACGGCGCAAAAAGGAAGGCTTGCATCGAAAGGAATGGACGATAGTATCGAATATTGCCTGACAGCGGACCAAACATGCACCATCCCTGTATTTCAGGATGATCGCCTGAAAGATATTTCAGAAACACAAAAAGACAGCTGATAAAAATGGGATTTTCTAAATTGGTTTTTTCGCAAATACGTCACATGATCTGTTGTGGTAACACTGAAATTGAAAAAGTAAAAAAAAATAATCCGATTCAGGATTGTTGCCTCGATTTTTTATTCGAATTTTGAAGCTAAATAATTGAATTTTATATTGATTGAAAATAGTCTTTAACCCATAATTTTTAACCTTATGAAGAAGCATAATTTTTATGCGGGGCCCTCAATTTTGCCGCAATACACGATTAAAAACACAGCCGAAGCGTTGATTGATTTTGCCGGAACCGGTCTTTCTTTGATGGAAGTTTCGCACCGCAGTAAAGAATTCGTTGCCGTAAACAACGAAGCGCAACAACTTTTCAAGGAATTGCTTGATATTCCTGCCGGTTATCACGTGTTGTTTTTGGGCGGTGGCGCCAGCAGCCAATTTATGATGGTACCATTCAATTTGCTTGAAAAAAAGGCAGCATACTTAAACACAGGAACCTGGGCAGACAAAGCGCTGAAAGAAGCCAAATTTTTTGGCGAGGTTGTCGAAGTGGCTTCTTCAAAAGCAAGTACTTACAATCATATTCCAAAAGGATATACGGTTCCTGAAGATGTTGATTATTTTCACATTACAACAAATAATACCATCTACGGAACAGAAATGCGCTACGATTTAGATTGCAAAGTTCCATTGGTTGCAGACATGTCATCCGACATTTTCAGCCGTCCGGTTGATGTTTCAAAATATGCGATAATTTATGGTGGCGCCCAGAAAAATCTCGCGCCGGCAGGAGTTACCTTCGTAATTGTTAAAGAAGACGCTCTGGGTAAAGTAACCCGCAAAATCCCTACAATTTTAAATTACCGCACTCACATCGAAAACGAATCGATGTTCAATACACCTCCGGTAGTACCGATCTTTGCAGCTCTTCAGACCTTGAAATGGTTGAAAGAATTGGGCGGAGTTAAGGTGATGGAAAAAATGAACATTGAAAAGGCAGGAATTCTGTACGATGAAATCGACCGTAACAAATTATTTAAAGGAAATATTCCTGACCTAAACGATCGTTCTGTGATGAATATTTGTTTCGTAATGAATGACGAATACAAAGAATGGGAACCTGAATTTCTCACCTATGCCAAATCATTGGGAATGTTAGGACTTGAAGGTCACCGATCTGTTGGCGGATATCGTGCCTCAACTTACAATGCACTTCCGAAAGAAAGTGTAATTGCATTGGTTGATGCAATGAAAGAATTTGAAAAGACAAAGCTTAAATAAATCTACTGGAAAAGCAGAATGGGGGTTCTGCTTTTCTTTTTTAAAGGGGAAAACAAAACTATGAAAAGGGTACTAATAGCTACAGAAAAGCCGTTTGCTCCTTCGGCCCTGGAACAAATAAAGGGAGTGATTGCTGAAGCAGGCTATGAAATCAAATTGCTTGAAAAATATACTTCAAAATTAGAATTGTTGGAAGCAGTGAAGGATGTTGATGCGATTATTGTCAGAAGTGATATTGTTGACCGTGAATTGCTTGATGTCGCCAAAGAATTGAAAATTGTAGTCAGGGCTGGCGCGGGTTTCGACAACCTGGATTTGACTGCCTGCACTGAAAAGGGGGTAGTTGCAATGAATACACCAGGGCAAAACTCCAATGCTGTTGCCGAATTGGCAATTGGGATGATGGTTTTTATGGCCCGCAGTAATTTCAAGGGTGGTCCGGGCTCCGAATTAAAAGGAAAAACAGTTGGCGTTTACGGTTGCGGAAACATAGGAAGACGGGTTGCAAGGATTGCCCAGGGTTTTGGAATGAGGGTAATTGCACTTGATCCTTGTGTGACAAAAGTAAGCATGGATCCTTATGACGTAACCGTTGTTCAATCCATCGAAGAATTATTTAGCAAGAGCGATTACCTGTCATTACATATTCCTTCGAACGACAAAACAAAGAATTCGGTAAACTTCGACCTGATGAACAAAATGCCAAAAGGAGCGACACTGGTAAATACCGCCCGGAAGGAAGTGATTGATGAAGATGGCTTGAAAAAGATGCTGGAAGAACGTCCTGATTTTAAATATATCAGTGATATAATTCCTTCCTGTCATGAAGAATTGGCTGCAAAATATGAGCTTCGGTACTATTCAACACCAAAAAAACAAGGGGCTGAAACGTCTGAAGCCAATGTGAATGCTGGTGTTGCTGCTGCTGAACAAATTGTTGCATTCTTCGAAAAGAACGATCAGACTTACCGTGTAAATAAATAGTTTATAATACATCGATATTCGATAAGGAGAATTATACGAACATCAGTTATTCAGGCAAAAGGATTTCGAATACGGAATTTGACAGTTGTTCTTTTCTGAACTGTGATTTTTCAAACAGTGTTCTTTCTGAAATTGATTTTAACCAATAAAAAAATACAATTCAAAAAATACAAATTTATGGCTATCGTAAAACCATTCAAAGGACTTCGTCCACCGCAAGCCATTGCCAGCGATCTGGCATGTTTGCCCTATGACGTGATGAACAGCGCCGAAGCAGCCCAAATGGCTGAAGGCAAAGCATGTTCGTTGCTTCACATTACCCGTGCCGAAATTGATTGTCCGGAAGGAACCGATGTTCATTCGGAAACAGTTTACCTGAAATCGGTGGAGAATTTTCAAAATTTTCAGGAGCAAGACTGGCTTGTTCAGGACGAAGAGGCTAAATATTACATTTATGCGCAAACCATGAATGGCCGCACCCAGTATGGAATTGTTGGCGCAGCTTCGTGCGAAGATTACAATCAGGGCATCATCAAAAAACATGAGTTGACACGTCCCGACAAGGAAGAGGATCGCATGATTCTGACCCGTTACCTGAATGCCAACATCGAACCTGTTTTCTTTTCGTATTGTGCTGTTCCTGAAATTGATGACATTGTGGCATCGGTTGTGGACAATCAACCGGCTAATTACGATTTTATTGCTGAAGACGGTTTTGGTCACCATTTCTGGGCAATCAACGATGCCGCTGTAAATCAGCGAATAGAAAAATTGTTCGCTACCAAAGTTCCCGCAACTTATGTGGCCGACGGACATCACCGCACTGCTGCTGCTGCACGCATCGGATTGGAAAAGCAAGGTCAAAACCCGAATCATACCGGCAACGAAGAATACAATTTTTTCATGGCTGTCCATTTTCCTGACAATCAGTTGCAAATTATTGACTACAACCGTGCTGTAAAAGATCTGAATGGTTTGACCGAAGACGGATTGCTGGAAAAACTGGCAAAGAATTTTGATGTGGAATTGGCCGGAACCGATATTTACAAACCTGCCAAACTGCACGAATTCAGCATGTACCTCTCAGGAAATTGGTACAAACTCACCGCGAAACCCGGAACTTTCAACGACAACGATCCGATCGGCGTTTTGGATGTGACCATCTTGTCGAACCTTGTGCTGGATCAGATTCTGGGAATCGACGATCTTCGTACTTCTACCCGTATTGATTTTATTGGTGGAATCCGTGGCCTGGGCGAATTAAAAAAGCGGGTTGACGGTGGTGACATGAAAGTGGCTTTCGCACTTTTCCCCGTTTCCATGCAACAATTGATCAACATTGCAGATTCAGGAAACATCATGCCACCAAAAACTACATGGTTCGAACCAAAACTTCGCTCGGGACTGGTAATTCATAAGCTTGATTAATTTAAAAAATTGACAGATAAACAAACCACATAGGCACATAGGACACATAGTTTTAATTTCTCTATGTGCTCTATGTGCCTATGTGGTTCATAATATAATCGAATGAATCGAAATATACTTTTGGCAGGTGCGGTTTTTATGGCTTTGGGAGTTTTGTTCGGAGGATTTGGTGCTCATGCATTGAAAAAAATATTGTCTCCGGATATGCTGGTTGTTTACAATACCGGTGTCGAATATCAGTTTTACCACGCACTTGGTTTATTACTCGTTGGATTGCTCGGATTTCGTATTCAATCGAAATGGCTCAACTGGTCAGGAATATTAATGATTTTTGGAATAATAATTTTCTCAGGAAGTTTGTATGCACTTTCTATTTCAGGAATAAAAATATTGGGAGCAATCACACCGATTGGAGGCCTGGGCTTTGTTGCAGGATGGATTTGTCTGGCTATTGCTCTTCTGAAAAAATGATATTTCCTGATAATCCTATAATTTTGCAAGTTGCATCCTGAAAACTGACCACTGAGACCGACCGCTGTTTCCTTTTTCCCTGATCTTTCTCATGGTTCAATTACTTAAAATCCGGCTTCTTTATCGGTTGGAACCTGAGTGTAAAATTTGCATTTCAGGATTAATTATATTTGTCGGGAAATTTAAATTCAAAATAGATACTATATCATGATAAAAAATCTTCAACGAGTTTTAGTACTGATGCTTCTTTTAGCAGTCTTAGGCATCCAGTCTCCAAATGCATGTACCAATTTTTTAGTTACCAAAGGCGCATCTGCCGATGGTTCTACCATGATTACCTATGCTGCCGATTCGCATACTTTATATGGCGAATTGTATTTTCAGCCTGCAAAGGATTATCCGGCAGGTGCAATGCGCGATATTCATGAGTGGGATACCGGTAAATTTTTAGGTAGAATACCTCAGGTTGCCCATACTTTCAGTGTTGTTGGCAATATGAACGAGTTTCAGGTTGCAATTGGTGAAACAACCTATGGAGGTCGTGAAGAACTGGCCACGCAAAAAGGCGCAATTATGGATTACGGCAGCCTGATGTATGTTACTTTGCAACGTGCCAAAACAGCCCGCGAAGCCATCGAAGTTATTGCCGACTTAATGGATAAATACGGTTACGCGAGTTCAGGCGAATCATTTTCAATTTCTGATCCCAACGAAGTCTGGATCATGGAAATGATTGGCAAAGGTGATGGTGAAAAAGGTGCCGTTTGGGTTGCTCAGCGCATTCCCGACGGATATATCAGCGGACATGCCAATCAGGCTCGTATCACAACTTTTACGATGAACGACCCTGCAAATTGCTTATTTGCTAAAGATGTAATTTCGTTTGCACGTGAAAAAGGTTGGTTCGATGGGCTCAACAAGGATTTTAGTTTTTCTGATGTTTATGCCCCGGTTGATTTCAGTGGCGCACGTTTTAGCGATGCCCGTGTATTTGCAGGTTTTAATAAGGTAAATTCAGGAATGAAACAATACGAGGAATACGCACTTGGGAAAGTGAAAAATGGCGGAGAAAATAATTTTCCATCTAACCGTATGCCGTTATGGATTAAACCCGATAAAAAACTGACAGTTCAGGATGTAATGGGAATGATGCGCGATCATTACCAGGGAACAGCTCTGGATATGACCAAAGATGCCGGTGCAGGCCCTTTCAAATTGCCTTATCGCTGGCGACCTTTAACTTTTAAAGTTGATTCGGCTGATTACGTAAACGAACGCGCTATTTCGACTCAACAGACCGGTTTTTCATTTGTAGCCCAATCACGTTCCTGGTTGCCAAATCCGATTGGTGGAATTCTTTGGTTTGGCGTTGACGATTCTTACAGTACATGCTATGCTCCTATGTACTGTGGAATAACTGAAATTCCGGAGTGCTTTAAAGAAGGAAACGGCGATTTACTTACCTTTTCAGAAACCTCTGCCTTTTGGACATTTAATGTAGTTTCGAACTTTGCGTACCTTCGTTACGATGCCATGATTCCTGATGTATTAAAAGTTCAGAAAAATCTGGAAGATAAATTTGTAGCTTATACACCAAGTGTTGACATGGCTGCTCAAAATCTTTGGAATGCCGGAAAGAAAAAGGAAGCGCTTCAGTTTTTAACAGATTATTCAGTCAGTCAGGCGAATGGAATGACAAAGGAATGGAAAAAATTATCACAATACCTGATTGTGAAATTTATTGATGGAAACATCAAGAAAGAAAAAGATGGCGTGTTTGAACGTTCGGAGACAGGAATGCCGGTAGGACCAAGCCAGCCAGGTTATCCTGAATGGTGGAAAAAAGTAATTGTTGACAGCACCGGCGATCATTTGAAAATGATCGGAGCGCCAGGTCATTGATTTTTTAGGTGTACAACAGATTTTGTTGGGAATGCAAGTTGCGGAATGAATAATTTTATTATTTTTGCGCCACATTTCAGCAATCTCTTACTCATTGATTTGATGTAATATTGCCACTAAAACTTATAGCAATGGATTTAATTAAAGTAGCACAAAACGCGTTTGCTGTTGAAACAAAAGAACATGCGTCTTTTAAAGCAGGTGATACAATCACTGTTCATTACAAGATTCGTGAAGGAAGCAAAGAACGTATTCAGAACTACCGTGGCGTAGTTATTCAGGTAAAAGGTGAAGGAGTTACCAAAATGTTCACCGTTCGCAAAATGTCTGGAAGTATTGGTGTTGAAAGGATTTTCCCTCTTTATTCGCCATTTATCGACCTGATTGAAGTGAACAAAAAAGGTAGCGTCCGCAGGGCAAAATTGTATTATTTACGTTCTCTGACAGGCAAAAAAGCCCGTATCAAAGAAAAACGTATATAAGAAAAATATTTTCTTTTTGCGAAGAGGTTGGATCGAAAGTTCCAGCCTCTTTTTGGCTTCGACAAGCTCAGCCACCGCCATTACTTAATATTCATGCAATACAGCCATTTTTTTCTGCGACTGAACTCTGACCACTGCTCACTTTTTACAATTTCTCCTTCAATGCCGCACCTGTATATGACTCTGGAATTTTCACCAGATCTTCGGGTTTGCCTTCAAAAATAATCCTTCCGCCATCTTTTCCACCTTCGGGCCCTAAATCAATCACCCAATCGGCACATTTTATTACGTCCAGATTGTGTTCAATAATAATAATGCTGTGCCCTCTGGCAATCAGTGCATTGAACGAGTCGAGCAGTTTTCGGATATCGTGAAAATGCAGACCGGTGGTTGGTTCATCAAAAATAAACAGGGAAGGGCTTCCTTTTTCTTTTGCCAGAAAGGAGGCAAGTTTGATGCGCTGGCTTTCACCACCCGACAAGGTACTCGAAGATTGTCCGAGCTTAACGTAGCCCAAACCAACATCCTGAAGTGGTTTCAACAACCTTGCTATTTTTTTTGCTGAAGTTGATTTTTGACTTCCAAAGAAATCAATTGCTTCGTTGACAGTTAAATCCAGTATGTCGAAAATATTTTTTCCTTCAAATGTAATTTCCAGAATCTCATCTCTGAACCTTTTTCCTTTGCAACTTTCACAAACCAGGTGAACATCAGCCATAAACTGCATTTCGACTGTAATTTCGCCTTCACCCTGACATTCTTCGCATCTTCCGCCTTCAATGTTGAAGGAAAAATGCGACGGTTTGAAACCGTTGTATTTTGAACTTTGCAATTCGGAGTATAATTTGCGGATTTCGTCGTAAACTTTCAGGTAGGTTACCGGATTTGAACGTGACGATTTTCCGATCGGGTTCTGATCAACAAATTCGATGGATGTAATCAGGTTAATGTCGCCCCTGATTTGGTCGTGTTGCCCGGTTTTTTCGCTGAAGCCGCCAAACATCTTGGCAAGCGCCGGGTACAGAACTTTTGATACAAGTGATGATTTTCCGGAACCACTCACACCGGTAACCACACAAATGGTATTGAGCGGGAATTTTACCGATACATTTTTCAGGTTGTTTTCGCGGGCGCCGGTTATTTCAATGCAATTGTTCCATTTTCTCCGGGTAAGTGGTATTTCTATTTTTTCTCTTCCTGTCAGGTACTTGGCCGTCATGCTTTCGGAGGAGCTTTCAAGTTCTTCGTGCGTACCCTGAAAAACTACTTCTCCACCTAATCTTCCTGCCAACGGACCAATATCAATGATTTCATCTGCCGACCGGATAATCTCTTCGTCATGTTCGACCACCAGTACCGTATTGCCGAGTTTTTGCAATTTACGCAAAACGCGAATCAGCCGCGCCGTATCTCGTGAGTGCAGTCCGATGCTGGGTTCATCTAGAATATACATGGAACCTACAAGGCTGCTGCCCAGCGAAGTTGCAAGATTGATCCGCTGCGACTCGCCACCGGACAAAGTGGAAGAAAGCCGGTTCAGGGAAAGATAACCAAGACCTACATCATTCAGAAAATCAAGCCGATTGTTAATTTCGGTCAGAATGCGTTCTGCAACCTTGGTTTCGTATTCCGTAAGCTTCAGGTTTGCAAAGAAAACTGTCAATTCATTGATAGGAAGCAGAACCAGATCCTGAATCGATATTCCTCCGACTTTTACATATCCGGCTTCCTTTTTTAGCCGTGTGCCAAGGCAATCAGGGCAATTGGTTTTACCCCTGTACCTCGAAAGCATTACGCGGTATTGTATTTTGTAGGTATTTTCTTCGAGCATCTTGAAAATGTGGTTCATCCCTTCGACAACAACCATTTTTGAACTTGGTTTTGCAGCCTGAAGTCTTCTGGCGTCCTCAGCACTTACCTGAATATCTGTTGTTCCCTGTACAATTAAAATTGGTTTTTGCAGTTTCGCGATTTCAATCTGCGGGTCGTAATTAAACCACGAAATCATGTAAGGCTGAACGCTTGGCCTGAAAAGCGAAAAAAGCATCTGCGGAACATCTTCCACTGTATTCCCTTTTTCCAATTCGTCCAGAATCGGAGACGATTGTTCCAACACAAACGTAGGCTGTGCCTTTAACTGCTCCCTTATAATCTTACCGGCAGATTGACCGGCTCCGGCAATTGAAACGAATTTTTCAACATTTTCATTTTGCGATGCAACCATCCCAATCAGCGAACCTTCACTATGACCGATAATTACAACCTGATTGAACTTTTTATTCTGTTTCAGTAACTTAACCCAGTCAATTGCATCATTGATATACATTTCAAACCGAAGGTCGGCTTCCTTCATTCCCGCTTTTTGACTTGCAGCAATTCCCCGCTTATCGTATCTCAGCGATGCTATTCCTTTTTTCGCCAACTCAGCCGACAACATTTTAAGTGAATTGTTCGTCATCATTGGGTTATTGCCATTTCTGTCAGTTGGTCCTGAACCTGCAATAATCAATGCTACCGGAACAGGTAATTTCATATCAGGCATTGTTAAAGTTCCTTCTATTTCGCCAGTTTCAGTTTTCAGTACAACTACTTCTTCTGACTGCCCAAAAATTGTTTTGGCAATAAAAAAACCAATTAAAAAAGCGATTATTTGAATTTTCATAACTGATTGTGTTTACTGATAAAGTGTGCCGGTATTCACTACTGGCGTTGCTTCCTTGTCGCCGCACAATACAACCAAAAGATTACTCACCATGGTTGCCTTTTTTTCTTCATCAAGGTTTACGATTTCACGTTTGCTCAATTCAGCCAAAGCCATTTCTACCATACTGACCGCACCTTCCACAATTTTAAACCTTGCGGCTACAATAGCAGTAGCTTGCTGGCGTTTCAACATGGCCTGGGCAATTTCCTGTGCATAGGCAATGTAATTGATGCGGGCTTCAATCACATGAATTCCGGCGATGTCAAGGCGTTCACGAATTTCATTTTCAAGTTCATGATTAACTTCTTCACCTCCGTCACGCAGTGTAATTTTAGCATGATCATCTTCAATGTTGTCATACGGATACAAACCAGCCAGTTT
>Ga0351913_1090_pt1 | contig 28630 bp, 8 predicted proteins | sample TotcelHT113001M4_FD_206865 | JGI IMG/M metagenome (GOLD analysis project Ga0351913, IMG submission 206865) | Enriched cells from coal bed in the Powder River Basin, Montana, United States - Total cells T11 rep1 HSBNCT.T11.300.1.M4 ... | reverse complement strand
TTGGCGTGTATTTCGCATACGGACGTTTCAGTGGTATTCTTTTTTCGTTGCTGTAGCCAATGGCATGTCCTATTCCTGAATCGGGGATGCCTGCTACAAAATCAGCTTCGATCTCATCATTTTTTGCAAGTGCAGCGCCGCATTTGTAGCGGCATTCGTCCACATTAATTCCTTCGTAAAACGATGGCGGATAACCATAATAAACCCAGAGGAATGAGCATACCTGCATTTTTTCGTTGGGTTTGCGCAGTTGTTCATAACCATCGGCGGTAAGTGAAACCACTTCGCCAGGGCCAAGAAATTTTTCGATTTCAAAGTTTAGATTGGGAAAAGCACAAGTCTCAAAACTTACAGCATAGCCATTGGTATTTTTCCCGATAACGACAGGTGTTCTTCCAAGCCGGTCGCGTGCCGCAATAATCTTGTCTTCAGTCAGTATAAGTATTGAACATGAGCCTTTTACGAGATTGAACACGTTTTCAATTCCTGAAACGAAATCTTCTCCTTCGGCAATAAGCATGGCAACCAGTTCAGTAGGATTTACCGATCCCTGACTGGTTTCAGCAAAGGTGCGGCGCATTTTCATGAACCGTTCTTCAAGTTCGGCGATGTTTGTGATTTTACAAACTGTGGCAACTGCAAACCTTCCCAAATGCGAAGTTACCAGAATGGGTTGCGCTTCGGTATCGCTGATTACGCCAATTCCAAGGTTGCCTTTAAACCCGGCAATGTCACTTTCAAATTTATTCCTGAAGTAGCCATCTTCGAGGCTGTGGATGGCTCGTTGAAATCCTTTTTTATCAGAGTAAAAGGCCAGTCCTGCTCGTTTTGTTCCCAAATGGGAGTGATAATCTGTCCCGTAGAACACGTTGGCAACACAATCATGGTTTGAAATACTTCCAAAAAATCCGCTCATAGTTCAAGTTTAATTCAGGGGGTAAAGTAAGTCCATAAAAATAACTTAAAAGAATTTCTGAAAAAGGAATCGTTGATAAAAGCAGGACAAATGTTGAAAGAAATTGCAGTTCTGGTTGGCGGATTTTAATATTGGGAAGTTAATCCTAAAATTTTTTTATTGGTTGACGAATGCCGAAATTTGTAAGTAATTGTATTAGGGAATGTTGAGTGTACAGTTGGAGGTGACATTAACTTTGTAACCCTTTCCCGGTATCATGTCTCCGATGTTATTCTTCCACCCGCCAAAATCACCGAAGTTTTCAATGGCATTGCCCGATTCGTCCATTACTTTGTTGAGCTGATTGTTACCGATCAAAATCTGAAAAAGGTCTAAGAGATTTAAATTGGCCGGAAGTACATTGGCCGAAATGATGTTCCATCCAATGACGAGTGCAATGTTTTGGGCGACTTTGCTTAATGCCAGTTTAAATACGCTAACCGAGAACATCTGCATTCCTGTATATTCACCAGCCCAGGCCATTGAGTGAACGTCGTAATCCCAGGTATTGTGAAAATAAATGGTTTGACTGTCATTGTCATAACCGACTCCTGTCATTGAATGTCCTGCAAGATGAATAATTACTGGCCGGCCTGCATCAATTTCCTGCTTGTAATTGGCAAACGTAAAACCAGTTGAATTTCCAAGATACCCTGAAATTGTTTGCGTATAGCGTTGTAAAACCAGGTATCCGCGTGATTCACAGAATTGCTGAAATCCCCAGATAGCATCTCCATCTGCATTTTGTTCGAACGGATTTCCACTGGGATCAAGGTAATAAGTAGTTGATCCGTCGTGGTTTCCATAAGCTGATTGGTTGGATTTCGTGTAATCTCCGGTACAATCCATATTCTCATGTTGCTGCCATCCATTTGTTATATACGGGTCAGGTTCAATGCTTTCATAATTTATCCAGTAATTGTCAACATGACCATTTGTTGTGCGGCCATCCAGATTCTTCATGGTCGCACCCAGTGGACAAAGATCCCATATTTCCCCATTAATATTTGCATTTCCCCATACAGCATTGTTTAGCGGGCAGACGCCATTATTGGTTGCACCTGCATACATATTTTCAAATCCCTGTCTGTCGTAATAGCCGGCAATCATAGCCGAAGCAGTTGGCATACAACCAAATGTCCAGCTAAAGGCAGGCACTTCATTTAACATTACCGCTGAATTTGGGATGATAGCTGCTGATTTTAGATAGCCAGTTTTTGGCGGCGATCCCGGCACAATTACTTTTATAATTTTTTTTCCTGAAGCATCAGCAAAGGTGGTATCAATAAATTTTGAATCTATCTGATTGATAAAACTGGTTCCTGATTGTCCAAATGAAAAAACGCTCAGCAAAATTAGACCACATAAATAAAAATTTTTAATCTGAAATAACCACATTGTGTCATTGCTGAGTATTAGTGATGTTAATTATTTTAAAATTACTTTTCGTACTTTGGAACTGTTCTGATTTGTTTGTATCAGGTAAACTCCCGGAGTATTTCCTGATAAATCAATCGATTCTTCCTTATTCTGAACAAGCTTTTGAAGAACCGTCATGCCAATTATACTTCTTACTGTCAAATATGTTCCATCTTGAGGAATTTGTTCGAATACAACATTAACTATTCCGGATGTAGGGTTAGGATATATCGTTACATTCTGGTTAATCATCAATGGATCAATTCCGGTTGGTATTTTCACTTCAACCTGGAATTTTGATTTGGCTGATTTCCCGTTTGAACTTGCACTAACTTCGATTTCAGCTGATCCGGTGTTTTCAGTAGAAAAAATCAAAGTGAGATCGAAGCCTGTGATTATTGTTGTTACTACATTGCTGTTTGAATTTGAGCTTACAATATAACTCAATACATCTAGAGGATCATTGTCGGCAAATACTGTTCTTAAATCGATCACCAGATTAGGTGATTTTTTGTCAACAGAAACATCTTTGATCGGATCTTTTACGTAAGGGGCACTGTCAATATTTTTCACTGAAATAATAACCTGGTCTGCTATTGAGTTGACTGTTCCATCATTTACCACCAGGGAAAATGTATATTGTGTATCAGCATTTACTTCAGGAGCAGTAAAAGTTGGTTTCGATGCGGTTGCCGAACTTAAAGTGATTCCTGTTGGTGGAGTCCATAAATAGGTTAACGGGTCGCTGTCGGGATCATTGGAAGCTGTTCCATCCAAAGTAACAATTACTCCTTCGTTTACCGATTGATCCGGACCGGCATTGGCGGTTGGTGCCTGATTCCCCCGCTTGACGGTGATTGTTACCTGATCGGCTGGCGAATCCACTTTTCCATCGTTCACCACCAAAGTAAAGACAAAATTTGTGTTCACGGTTACAGCAGGTGCTGTAAAGCTTGGCTTTGCTGCTGATAAAGAGCTTAATGTTATGCCAGTCGGAGCAGTCCATTTGTACGTTAATGGATCATCGTCAGGATCAGTGGATGCTGAACCATCGAGCGTGTAAAGAACATTCTCATTTACCGATTGATCCGGACCTGCATTGGCAACCGGTGCTTTGTTTACGTGTTTTACAGTGATAATGACCTGGTCTGCTGTTGAGTTGACTGTTCCATCATTTACCACCAGGGAAAATGTATATTGTGTATCAGCATTTACTTCAGGAGCAGTAAAAGTTGGTTTCGATGCGGTTGCCGAACTTAAAGTGATTCCTGTTGGTGGAGTCCATAAATAGGTTAACGGATCGCTGTCTGGATCATTGGAAGCAGTTCCGTCCAAAGTAATAATTACCCCTTCGTTTACTGACTGATCCGGACCTGCATTGGCGGTTGGTGCCTGATTTTCCCGCTTTACGGTGATTGTGACCTGATCGGCTGGCGAATCCACTTTTCCATCGTTCACCACCAAAGTAAAGACATAATTTGTGTTCACGGTTACAGTAGGTGCTGTAAAGGTTGGCTTTGCTGCTGATAAAGAGCTTAATGTTATGCCAGTCGGAGCAGTCCATTTGTACGTTAATGGATCACCGTCAGGATCAGTGGATGCTGAACCATCGAGCGTATAAACAATGTTCTCGTTTACCGATTGATCCGGTCCGGCATTGGCGGTTGGCGACTGATTCGTTGGTTCAGCAACCGTTAGTCGAACAAAGGTAGTTCCATTAATTGTATATGTTGGGGCTTCAATGGTTGCACCCGTATTATCGAAATACTCAGCGGATATTCCTGATAGTTCTCGTCCTATACCGTTATTCCAACTAGCATCCCAGAATTTATAAGTGATAGCATTTCCAACCGTGTAACCATTTGATAATCCGTCATCTTTACGGGAAGCTGCTATAATTGCAAAAGTTGCGGAGTTTGTCATAATTATTTGTTGAGTCAGGGTAACTTTACCACAACAAATTGCACCATCAAATGCTGCAATTTCATCACCTGCCTTCAGAGCCAAACCACCAATGGTCGCAGTTACAACGTTAATATTCATGTGATCCTGCCCATTGCCGGTAAATGCAAGAACAAAGTGTCCCTGAGCAAAACTATTGGTTGCGAACAGGAGAAGAGATATTATATATGTGATTTTTTTCATGTAGTTGCTAATTTAAATAGTTCGATAAAGGTTAATATTTAACCCTAAATTTCCAATACTCTATATAGGAAACCATTAATTTATCTGAAAGTTCAGTAGATGAACAAAAGAAAAATCCCCCAACAATTTTGTTGGTTGAGGGATCGCATAATCTGTTTAATGAATAATGATTTTGTGGACTTTTAGGATGTCAGAATTTGTTTTTATAAAATAAATTCCGGCTGGATTTCCTGTTAAATCAATCGACTCTTCCTTATTATGAACGGTTTTTTTATAAACAATTAGACCGTTCGCATTGCTAATCGTAAGCTCGGTATTGCTTTTTGGAATCTGTTCAAATACCACCTTTATTTTTCCTGAACTTGGGTTCGGATATCCAATCAATTTCTGTTCTATGATGATTGGATTTGTGCCGGTCGGGATATTTACTTCCACCCCAAATTTCGAATTTACTTCTTTTCCGTTTGAACTTGCGGTAATCACTATTTCAGTTGACCCAATATTTACACCAGAAAAGTCTAAATTCAGATCGGAACCCGTGATTGTTGCAGTTACGACCTGATCGTTTGTGTTTGATGTGACATTGAAAATCAAAACATCGCCTGGGTCATCGTCAGCAAATATGGTTTTTAGATCGATGATTTGATCGGCAGCACCTTTGTCGACAGATACATTATCAATTGGATCAATAACATACGGAGCTTTATCGACCTGCAAAATGGTAACAACCAGATCATCAGCCGGAGATTCGGCTTGCCCGTCGTTTACCCTCAGCGAGAAAGTATATTGCGTATCGGCGCTGACTTCGGGAGCAGTAAAAGTTGGTTTTTTATCCGAATCTGAACTGAGAATGATTCCAGCGGGAGCAGTCCATTTGTAAGTCAGTGCATCGCCATCGGGATCGGAAGAAGCCGAACCATCCAAAGTCGCAGTTGCACCTTCATTCACTGATTGATCTGACCCGGCATCGGCAGTTGGCACTTTATTAACCTGCAATACAGTAATAATTACCTCATCTGCCGGAGAATCCGCTTGCCCATCGTTTACCACCAGCGAGAAAGTATGTTGTGTATCGGCACTGACTTCGGGTACAGTAAAAGTTGGTTGTGCATCGGTATCCGAACTCAGTACAATTCCCGGTGGAACAGTCCATTTGTAAGTCAGGGCATCTCCGTCGGGATCGGAAGAAGCCGAGCCATCGAGTGTTGCAGTTGCTCCTTCGTTTACTGATTGATCAACACCGGCATTTGCAGTTGGCACTTTATTTACCTGCAAAACGTTAATCACCACTTCATCTGGAGCAGAATCCGCCTGTCCGTCGTTTACCACCAGCGAGAAAGTGTATTGCGTGTCAGCACTGACTTCGGGGGCGGTAAAAGTTGGTTTTTTATCCGTTTCCGAACTCAGTACAATTCCCGGAGGAGCAGTCCATTTGTAGGTCAATCCAGTCAGAGCAGTGTCAATCAAGCCCATTCCGTTGTTAAATTCAAATGTGAAATGATAATCAGGATTGAATACATTCGGGGAATTTATAGTAAGCATTGCAATGGTTGTATTTCCTAAGTTAATTTTGTCTGGCATTTTCCAGCTTTTGGTCATGTAAATTATTCCCGGAGCTGGATGATTGGTTGCATCGCTTACCTCAATCAGGAAATTCTGATTGGCAATTGAAGTTGCATCAGGTGATGTAATATTCATTTTTATAATGGTGGTGGTATTTATCATAAATTCAGTTGGTGGAATTTCAAAATATGTCATTCCATTGTGATTCGGGTCTGACAAATCTGATCCGTCGAAAACTTTCACCGTGTATGAGTAATTAACATTACTGCTGTTGGGCGGTGTTATTTTGATGAATGAAACAGTGGTAGAACTAAATTTTACTCCGGCCGGCACCGTCCAGTTAATTGAAGAAGTTGTACTTCCGGGAGTTCCATCAAGTAGCATTAACGAAAAGAAATAGTCGGTTGTAGTTGTCAGGGCAGGACTGGTAACTGTGACTTTAATCGCAAGTGGAGAACTTAGCTGAGTATTTCCGGGTAACGACCAACTTAATGCCATCCGATTATCGGGATCATAAGAGCAGGAACCATCCAGCATTACCAGATCGCCTTCATCTTCTGTTTGGTCGGGCCCGGCACAGGCCACGGGCGGCTGGTTGACAACAATGGCTTTTACCATTATTTTAACCTCGTCGGCAGGCGAATCCACCGTTCCGTCGTTAACCACCAATGAGAAAGTAAATTCGGTGTCGGTATCCACATTTGGAGCAGTGAAAGTTGGCATTTGGTCAGTGTCCGAACTAAGTGTTATTCCTAATGGGGCAGTCCATTTGTAGGCCAACGGATCGCTGTCTGGATCGGAAGAACCTGAACCATCCAGCGTTGCCAAATCGCCTTCATTGACGGTTTGATCGTCACCTGCATTTGCAACTGGCGGCTGATTGACAACAATGGCTTTGACCGTAATCACCACTTCGTCGACAGGTGAATCAACCGTACCATCGTTCACAACCAATGAAAATTTAAAATCTGTATCGATATCAACTTTGGGAGCGGTAAAAGTTGGTTTTTCGTCGGTTTCCTTGCTCAAAGTTATTCCTAATGGTGCAGTCCATTTGTAAGTCAGCGGATCGCCATCGGGATCGGAAGAACCGGAACCATCCAGCGTTATCAAATCACCTTCATTAACGGTTTGATCGTCTCCGGCATTGGCAGTCGGTGCTTTGTTCACCTGTTTTACTGTAATGGTCACTTCATCAGCTGGAGAATCAACTGTTCCATCGTTCACAACCAATGAAAATTTAAAATCTGTATCGGTGCTAACTTCCGGAGCGGTAAAAGTTGGTTTTTCGTCGGTATCATTGTTTAGTGTTATTCCGGCAGGGGCAGTCCATTGGTACGTCAGCGGATCTCCATCGGGATCGGAAGAACCGGAACCGTCCAATATCACTTCGTCTCCTTCATTTACTGACTGATCGGGTCCGGCATCTGCATCCGGAGTTTGATTTGCCGGAGCACTAAGCTTCACAAAAGCGGAACCATTAATTGAAAAGGTTGGGGCTATCAGTGTCGAACCGTCATCAGGGTCGAGGTATTCGGCTGAAATTCCGGATATTTCCTTGCTGCTGCTTGAATCCCAGAATTTATAGCTGATTGGATTTCCAGTGATATAACCGTTTGATAACCCATCATCTTCTTTTGAGGCAGCAATTGCAGCGAAGGTTATTTTCGAATTAATATCAATCGGGCCGGTAAGAATTGCTTTGCCACAACAAATCGGGCCGTCGAATACTGCAATTTCGTCTCCGGCTTCAAGGTTAATCCCTCCAATGGTGGCAGTAATTATAGTTATATTCATGTGGTCGATTCCGTTACCTGAAAAAGCTACAACAAAATGCCCTTGTGCAAAACTGTTTACTGTCAGAAAGAGAATTGCTAAAAAATAAGTAATCCGTTTCATTTGATTGATTTTTTAGATTTAAACATTGTAAGGAATCATTGAATTTTTTAGTGTTTAAATATTACTTTCTTGACCGTATTATTCACTTTCAGGTAATAGTTTCCGCTGGCCATCTTCATTCCACGATCATTTTTGCCGTCCCAAACCATTATTTTTTTCGTTATTCCATCTCCGTGATAAAGGGTACGAATTAAACGACCGCTGGCATCAAAGATTTTTACGTCCAGATTCTGGATGATTGGAATATCTATCTCAATTGTTAGCTGATTGCTAAATGGATTGGGATAGCATTTCACTGAAACAGATTCTGTCAGGTCAATGATACTGGTAGCTAATTCCGTATTTACACGTGCAAACATTGATTCATCTTTTATGAAGATGCTTTTGCTGTTGAATAACAATTTCGGTGTAAGCAGATATTCCTGATTGTTCCTGAACAACCTGATTGTAATCGGATTCCCAGATGCAAATCCATTGGGTTCAGTTACCAATCCATCATTACAGGAAGCCGGGATGCTAATCTGATCACGAAGCATCTGATCTGAACCGATTTGGGCTGCTCCCACACAAAGATTTCCATCGAAAATCCCGATTTCATCGCCGGTTTTAAAACCACCTTTCGACAGATCGACCAGATTGATATTCATGTGATCGGTTCCATTGCCGGTATATACTTTCCGGAAATGGCTGGATGCAAGTATTTCAGGAGGAATAACAGCTTGTTTGTTTCCATTTGCAGGAATCGTTAATGTCGCGTCAGATAGCACATTTACTTTGTAGCCTTTGTTCGGCACCAGGTTCCCGATGTTGTTCGTCCAGCCACCAAATATGCCATAGTTTTCGAGGGCAAATCCCGATTCATCCATCACCTTTTTGAGTATTTTTCCATCAATAAGTGGTTGGAAAATACCCATTGCATCTCGTGGTGTTGTAGCAGGGTAGGAGATGATATTCCATCCGGCGGTCAGGTTGATATCCATTGGCAAAGCAGGAAGTGTGCCCAGCAAATCAAGCATGGCCGGTTCTTTTACATTTACCTTATATCCTCTTGAAATTACCATATTGCCAATACCATTGTTCCACCCGCCAAATGCTCCGAAGTCTTCCAGTGCATTACCGGCTTCATCCATTACCTTTTTGAGCTTTCCTGCATCAATCAGATTCTGGAAGATCGCCAGCATATCAGGATTGGCTGGGACAACATTCGGAGAGAATATATTCCATCCGGCAGTCAGTTCAATTGATTGAATGCTCAATCCACTTACATTTTTCACCGTTACTCTTACTTCGGAAACTGTTGAATTTACCTTACTGTCATTTACAATCAGGCTAAATATTAATGTTTGATCTGCATCAACTAGCGGAGCTGTAAACGTAGGTTTGGCAACAGTTTCCGAGCTCAGTGCAATTCCTGAAGGGGCAGTCCACGAGTAAGTCAGTGCATCACTATCCGGATCTGTTGAACCTGATCCATCGAGTGTCACAAATGTATTTTCGTCAACGGTCTGATTCGTTCCGGCAAAAGCATTTGGCGCTCTGTTAATTCCCTGAATCGTCCATTGTACCTGAGAAGACGAAACTCCCTGTTTTCCGCTCAGGTATTTATTGAGTTTCGTAAGGTCGATGGTTATGCTATAAGTTCCGGTAGCATTTCCGACCTGATCCATACCCGATAAATCATAGATTTTCTCTGCTGACTTCAAAACTGTCAGTTTTTGTGTCCCAAGAGATTGTCCGTCTCGTTCAAACTTCAGGAAATCTTTCAATTGGGAGTCATCAAGAAGTTTATCCGAGAATTCAAGTTGCAGTGAAGCCGGCTGAGTGGTTAAAGGTGACACCGGTGCATTTTTCCAGGTAGACACCAATGCGGCCTCGTCAACAAATACTGCTATTTCAGTGATTGTATTGTTGGTATAAATATCGATACAATGCGCCTGAAGTTTTACATTGCCGGGGTAAATTAAATTGATTGGCAAGGACAACGGCCCGGTATTTACATTTGCAGTATCGGCCAACAGTATCGGATTTACCTGATCTGTTTGATAAAGCTGAATACGCGTGTTTGGTTCGTTTACAGTCATGTGTGCAAACAGATTTTGTGTAGCAGTGATGCCGTCAGTATCCGAGAATCCCATATCCGGGGTGATGCGTAAATCGGTTACAGCGACGGGTGGAGTGCGGTAGACGATCCAATCATACTTCACGGTGTCGGTACGCGAATTGCCTGCAAAATCGGTAATATCCTTCATCTTAACCTTCAACTGGTAATTGCCTTCGTAGTAGGTTAACATCCGGAATTGGGTAAACATATATTCCGAATCAGTATTCTTCTTGAATTCGAGTTGCGAAAGTGGCTGCCTCAGCCCATCTTTCCATAATTCCAGAGAACTTACTCCGAAACCTTTCACCGGTTCGTTAAACTGAACGGTAAAACCGGTTCGGTGTTGCGAGTCGTAACCGCCAGCAGTAGTAGGTGCAATCAGGCTTACCAATGGAGCGGTCTGGTCAATTTCCCATTCAACACTTTGTGTCAGCATTCCGCTTATTCCATCCAGTGATTTGATATTCGCCAAATCAACTGAAAGCGAATATTTGCCGTCTGCCTGCATTAAAGTCTGCAATCCTGAAAGCTGGAACAATTTGCCTTCGGTGTCCATTTCTGTAATAACAATGGTTCCTGAAATTGTCGTTCCGTCTTTCGTCCAGTTGAAACGGGCTGGTAGCAAGGTTGTTTTGTCGATCGGTACATTGAAACGGAGCAGTAACAAATCGAAAGGTGCGCCAACATTATTTTCAGGCAATCCAATGAACTCACTGACTGCCGGGATGCCGATGAACTGTGTCCAATTTGCCTGCTTTCCTTCCACACCGCTTGTACCTATCAGGTCTTTGATTCCTGTTGTCTGTACATTCAGCGCATAATATCCATCCAGGGTTGACTTCGTTGTGAGATCAACTTTGAAGGTTGTCTGGTTGATTTCTGTAACCAAAACGGTAGCATCCATGATGTCATCCCCTCCCTGAACCCTCAGTGTCATATCCTCATGGTTGAATGTGGTTGCATCAACAGGTTTGTTGAATACTACATTGATTGAAGTTACGGGATCGGTCACAAGTGAAGCCGGCACATTCTCGAACTGTACAATTGCCGGAGGATTTTCTGCTGGCGTAGTGAACCGGATGATATATTTCTGGCTTGTATTGTCTGCAAAAACATCCAGAAAATGTATCATGTTTTCATAAACAGGTTCTTTGCCATCGGGCATTGTGACATGGGTTTGCCAGACATTGTCAAGTGGGATCACTTGACCATCTTCGCGCGTTACACTCACAATTTTATAATTGCCATTGCCGGGATCGTTGAACTTATGGTAATTCCATCCGATTTGTTTTGGAGTAACAATCAGTTCGATTCCGGAAGCCAATGAACCGGAAGTACTTGAAGATACAGCCGGATAGACATCAAGTGTTCCTCCATTTGAAAGGTAGAGAATGTCAGGTGTTTCTTTTAAATCCTGAACTTCGTTGACCAGAAAATCGTTGATGCCGTCTTCAACTCCTGAATAAACCCGAACACTTCTTATGAGCTCATGCAAGCTTGCACCGCTTATCAGGCTCAATTCCGGATTGCCTCGGCTATCCAGATGGGTAAGTTTAGTTTCGTACGAGATGAAATGGCCCAACAAATCGCTGGTAAACCACCATTGCCCGATGGTTGATTTTTTAGGTGGAATGTTCCCAAAATCGATATTGATTAAGCCCAACTGCCGGGGTTGGCCGTTCAGGTTCGAACCAATTAACGCAAAATTGATGGCCAGACCTTTTTCGTTTTCAACAATTTTTGGCTGGGCAGTTTCGATGCGTACATTTTTAGCCGTACCAAAACCATTGTTTTGTACCATGACGGCAAATTCGGCCGGTACGATTGGCTCAATAGGTTCAGTCAATGGATCATCGCCCAGAATATCACGACTCATAAAGTAGTGCAGGTACAAATCGGGGCTTGGGTTAACATCGAGCGTTACCGGGAACAATGGTTTGGTAACTGTTACGCCGGTAAACGGATCGAGGTAAGAGAACGAACCACCAAACGAATAGCTTTTAGGAACTTCAGGAGCAGCTCCCTTTTCAGGAATAAATAGTACGGTTGCACTTCCTTTTTCCTGGGCTCCAAGTGTTCCCGTGCCGTCAATTCCGGTCAGGATTGAAAGCGCCTTGGTGTCGATCTGAAAAAGATCATTGCTCAAAACTCCGTTTTCATCTTTTACTTCAAGATATAATTTGATTTCCTTCATGGCCGTTGTGGTATGGCCATTGAAAATAGTTAGCGTACCTTCAAAAGCTTCGCGGGTCATTACCACTTTTTGCGAAATGTTAATGGTAACAGATGAACAAACTGAGCTGCGGCCGGATTCTAACTGTTCTTTTGTGGTTTTCAGAGCTTCATTATACAATTCAGCAACAGAACCAAATCCTTTTGATACAGCATAAGCCTGAGCAGAATCAGCCTTTTCAACATAGCCTAAAAGTAAATTATTATCAATAATTCCCGGATGGTCTACCGTAGGTGAATAAATGCCTAAGTTCCATGCAATCAATGAATTGTTCCATCTGGCAATAAAAGTATCAATTTCATCACTAGAGATATCCGTATTCTGCATCTTTCCCTTGATCAGCAAAGCGTGCGTTGGATCGATTGCTTTTTTGTTGACAGTAAAAGAATCTGTTAGTGCTGCAAAGTCAATAAAACTTTCTTTTGACTTCCAATCCAGGCTACCCATAAGTTCGCTCATCCAATCGACTTCTGCCTCGTGTTTGTAGTTGAAATATTCTATATCCTTCATCGCCTCCTTTAGTATTGGCGGCATTTTGCTGATTTTGGCAGTCTTTAATGCTGGTGTTTCAATTCTACTTAATAAATTAGGTGGATCGCCCCAACAGGTATAGGCTACATTTGCCAGGCTCCAGGCGCAACCATACCCTGGTATAAATCCTATGATACAGTCGGCTATATCTTTAACTGACACGCCATTAAGCGCAGATTTTGCACATGATATTGCACTAAATGCAGCACCTGCAACTGGAAGACAGCCACCGATTGCCAGGGCCAGATCCATCAGACAATTGTCGCAACCACTGGTTGAAGCGCTTATCGTTGGAGTACCGTTTGCAGGAGTGTAATAGTATGTATAAGGGGTTCCTCTGCCTGGACCGGAATTATAAACCGGGCCATAAACCCCGCCCCCATCCAGCCATGTGCTGGTTCCCGGACAATATCTTCCGGTGTAGACGATGCCGTTCGATGTTGTATGCCACTGTTTATCTTTCCCACATTCCCACCCGTAAGTAGTATAGGTATAATCAGTACAAGGGCCTGAAGAAGTTGTCGATTGAATGGAAGAAGCTGATTTTAGGCTTGCCCTCCTTTTCATTACTACCGGAACCTGAATGGCTTGTTGTGCTAAAAGATCGAGCTTCGCAAAGTTGGTTACAAATTCGTATTCCGGATCGTTTTGAGGGAAGTTTATCTCCACATCTTTTGCCGTAATCAGCCCTTTATTCGTTATAGTAACCAAAAACGGATAGGTTTCATCGTTAAAAAGCTGTGGCATTACCTTTGGCATTTCTACAATCACTACCGGTACCGGTACATTCGTCTCAAATTTCATGATCAACTGAACCTCGTACTGGTCTTCGATTTCGGTAGGTACTACTTCCCATGTATAAGTAATGGCCTGAAAACTCAAGAAAACGGTTTGTTCGTTTACCCGTCCCGGATCAATGATGAGGGTAGTTTGGAAGCCTTCATGTTTTTCGGCTTCAACATTCATTTTATAAGCGCCTTCGGGTAAATTTTCAACAAAGTAAATACCGTTCTCTCCAGTGAATCCGTCAGCCACAATTTTTCCGGAGAAGGGATGGCGAACCACCACATGTGCATTTTTAACGTGTGGTTTCGCTTCGGTAAAGTAGGTGTATTCATCAATCACATCCACTTTTAATCCGCCTGTTGCTTCTGATACGGTTTCAATGCGGTAAGGAACAGAAACGCCATTGCCATTCACACAGTTGATAGCAATATTTCCTGATATTGGTGTGTTGAGCGGTGTATCTTCATTTGGTTCAAGTTTTATTGTTACAATCGCCGTATCCTGTGGGGCAATATTCGTAAGGGTGGCCGGGCTCACAAGGGTCATCCAGTTTACATTGGGTAAACTGATGGTTACTGCACCCGATTCGCCTGCTCCATTGTTATAAAGGTAAAGTTCGTATATTCTCGATTTCCCTTTGGTCATGGTGGTATTGATACTTACCGGAGCGGATTTTAATTGCGCCTGCAAAGCCTGACAATAATAGTATGCAGGGAAACTGGTGGAAGCACCTTGGTTCGATTTGACCGTGAAGTTTATTTTCTCGTAATCCTTTCCACTGGTTAATTCTGTGGCTTTCAAGGTGAAAGTGAATTCTTTGGTCTGATTTCCCGAAAGAATTGCAATGGTATCAAATTTAAGCTCACAGCCAAAAGGCAGTTTGTCGGCTGTAATTACGAGTTTGTTAAGGGTAGCTTCGCTGGTGTTTTTAATGGCTATTTTACCAACCAGTGTTTGTCCCAGCTTCATTTCCCAAATGATGTTCGCGGTTGATGTCCGCGCCAAACCCGGGATATCGAAGTTATCCTGCTCAACGCTGATGTTTTGTCCCGGATAACAGGCTCCAATTGTATAATGGCCTGATTCGTTTGTGTTTGGTATAAAATTGACGGTGTATTCCCCCGAGTTGTTTGTTTTCGCTTTAACAACCCTGCGTAATTCATTGGTAATTATATACACGTCAACATCAACATTTGGCATGGGTACATTCAGCGAATTTAAAGCTGTTCCACGAATTGACACTGGCGTGTTGGGCTGATAAATATCTTCGTCAGCAATGGCTGTTGCACCGTATTCGGGAATAATAGTCAGACTTAAAGCTTCAGATCCGTTGTTGAAATAAGCCAGTTCTGTGATTTGTTCGTTGGGATTTATTTTTGCCAGAACGAAGAAGTTTCCTGTCTCATCAGGAACATCCACGGTCTTCATAAAATTGGCAGATGTTCCCTGAAGAATTTGTGCAGGGAACGCAAATTCACCCAATAACTTATCGTTCGCATCAAGTTTATTGTCCTTTGATGAATAGAAGTTTATTTTAACTCCTGAAGGTGCAGTGGAGAAGCCACTGTTAAAGGCCGCCCCTGTTATTTCAATCATTTCGTTGGTGGCCGCAGTTGATTTATTCAGGGCAATATCAGTGATTTCCAAATCTGGCTTGTTCAGATCGGTCACAAAAACATACCCAAAACCTGTCGTAAACGTTGGGGCGCTGGCCTGAACCAAAACCATTTGGTTTCCATCTTCAATATCATCGTTAATGGTGTTGATTGGCACTATCACCGATTTTTGTCCTGCAGGAATGGTTGCTGAAGTTTGAATTGTAACTTCCGTCGGATCGTTGTGTGAAATAGTCACTTCCAATGTGGCAGTTGTAGGCGTATTTCTGGAAATTGTCAAATTTCCCGCATTTGTTTTTCCTTCGGGCAACGAAAGCGGATTGACCGAAACCGAGAGAGCGGGCCCGTCGTTATCAGCAATTACCAATACATCGGTTACTATTCCTCCATTATCGGGGGTGGTTCCGCAATTGCACGACGAGATAAAAATCGACCCTGAGATGGTTATTTTCCGGTAGCCATCCACGTCACCATTATCAACCACGCCGATGTTGAATTTTTGTGAACCTACTCCCTTACCCAAAGTTATTGTTGCCGGAAAGAACAAAGCACCGGCAGGAGATTGTGTCAAATTCACCGTAATATTTTCATCACCCTTTACCCGTGTTATCAATCCCCAGGTTGCATAAACTCCGGCTGACTCAGAAACGGTATCAGATAATATTTCGAAGCTTACCTGCGGTATGTCATTATCGGCGATACTTGCTGTAACCTGTCCGGGTGTAACACCAGCCGAGCTGACATAGATCACAGCATCAGCCTTTAATTCGGGAACATTGTCATCGGTGATAACTACCGAAACCTTGCCTGAAGCTTCATTGGCTGGAATAACAAGTTGTGTAGGGAATGTCCATTGGTTTGGTTTGTTCGTTGCAATGCTCACATTTAGAGCCTGATCAGTAACCAAATCTCGGGTTACAGTCAGTTCAATGGTTTCGCCTTCGGTGGGCGAATAATTACTTAAAACAGCCGTTAATGATGGTTTTTCATCATCTAATATTGTAATGGTTTTTACCGAATTCGTATATGTTGCAGCACTTGCTGTGATGTCAACATTTCGTGTCCCATCCAGAACCACATTGTTTATCGCGTTTAGGTTGAAAACGATTGACGATTGGTTGGCCGGAATGGTAACTGTGGCCGGAATCGTAACCTGTCCGGCTGTTGAAGCTGCCAATGAAACAATCAGTTCGGCAGTAAAGTCGCCACTTCGTGTAACGATACAACGAACCGGAAGTGGCGTACTTTCGAGAACTGATGTTGCCTGAATATCCAAAGTCAGGATATCGGCCAACGTAATATTGTCAACCGATTGTGCTTTGTTGTTTGCTTTGTCAGCGGCATATTCCTGAAGTTCGGGGAACGGGAACAGCTCGACCTCGATGCTTGCTTCTCCCGAAAATTTCGCGATTTCGGGTATCTTTATTTTTCGGCTGCGATCAATGGTACTGCCTGATGGCAAAGGCAATCGATATTCGGTATTGGGCGATATTACGATTTTTAGTCCTGAAACCGGAACAATTGTGATCCGTTCCGACCAGCCTCCTGTAGCAGTTATTCCACCCCTGTTTTCAACTTTCCAGTTGATGGTCAACGAATCGCCGGGATTAACGTTGGCAGTTGCCGGTTGGATTTCTTTAACCAGAATGTCAGGAAGTGTTTTTAAAGTAACAGTAGTTGCATTTGGTGTCATTGCCTGGTTGTTGTCTTCCAGCAATTCTGGAACAGTATTATTTCTATCGGTTCTGACGAAAAAATAATAGTTTCCGGAATAATCTATTGGCAACGATACTGTTACCGATCTGAAATAAATACTATCAGGATCGAGCTGTTTTAAATTGGTGGTGTTCGAAAGCAACAGGTCGTCATTGCTGAAGGTCGCATCATTTGACACATATACAAAATCGTTCCATGTTGTTCCGGCTGTATTTCCAACTCCAATGTTTTTTATCCTGAAGCTAATTGTGAAATTGCTGCCCGATTCCACACTGGCCGGAGCCTGAATTTCACCATCGATTGTCAGATCCGGAAGTTGTCGGATTCTGAAAGATTGTTCTGAACTTTCAATTGATGAACAGTCGTTTACCGAACCAACTTTCCATCGGTACAATTGCCCGTATTTCAGGTTGTACAACCGCCTGGAAGTACTGTAAATATTCGAATAAGTGGGTGTTGCCGGCATTGCAGCGCCATCTTCCCAAACAAACAAATTGTAGTAAGTTGTATTGGCCGAAGGTTGCCAAAACAAATCCATGGTTGAATTCACATTTTCCTTACCATTTTCAGGTAAAAGCCCTGTAACAACGGTAATTGGTTTACAAAATGCCGTAAGGATTAACGGATTCGCATAATCGGGCACAAGATTGGGTACAAACTCAATTTTCTCTGAGATGTCGTATATTTTTTCAGCAAAAATGTCGTAGTACTTAAAGATGATTTCATCTCCGGTTTTATCATTGAAAACCAGAATTTTATAGACATTTATTCCGGTTGCCGGAAAATTCACCGAAGCAGTTTGCGCGCCCCTGATTTCACCATTGATATAAGCAATCAGCGCACCGCTGGGCAAATATGTTTCACCCACCTTTATCCTGAAGGCCATTTCGGTACTTAACTCGAATTTTTTAGCCAGGCTACTGTTGCTCGGAATGGCGGGCAAAGTCAGCGCAGCGTTCGCGGCCATCGGCAACCAAATGAGCAGGGCAAGGGCTAAATTCCGAATCATTTTTGTTTTAATTCGGTTAAAGCTCCATCTACTTATCCTGAATTCGTCCTGAATTCCGGGGAAGGGTAGTTGACTATTTTTATGGATAGATTTTTTCATAATCAGTTGGTTGATTTAATCAGTTTCCTGACAGCGATGCCTTTCGATGTTTCAATTTTAAGCATATACATTCCCGGCACCAGTTTTCTGGTATTGATCAGTAAAGTATATTCAGAAATATTGGAGAGAAGTTGAATGCAATTTCCTGACAATCCGGAAAGTGTGACTGACTGAATCCTGGCTTCCGACATAATTTGCAGTTCGTTGGTCACAGGGTTTGGATATACCAAAACCGATGGATCGGTTGCTGTTTCAATGATACCGGTTGGATTGGCCAGATGAAGCTGCAATGGGTTCATGGCCTGTCCGTATATTTCGTCGGTTTTGAAAATCAACTCTTCCGCAATTGTTTCCTCGGCGCTGTTAGCCAGCGATTTTAACCTGAAGTTTAGTTTTTCCTGATTCAAATTCGAGAACATGGTCAGCACAAAAACATACCTGTTCAGATCCGGAATAAAACGGGCTTCAGTAACACCTCTTGGTTCGTTTTGCGAATAGGCGAGGAGCAGGTCTCCTTTTTTGATCATATTTTCAGCATTCGAATTCACCAGCTCCCCAATCAGGTTGGCCGAATTTTCAAACATTGGTGGATTAATTTTATAATCGCTGTACAAGGTGTTTCGGGCAAAAAGAGAGGATTGTGCCGACTTAAGTTTGGCGCTGTTGGCCAGATACTTCAAATTTGCATTTCCCGCAGTTTTCATCATATAGCCGGTCATAATTCTCAACGAGTCGAGGTCGCCAGCCCATCCTGAAGCCGGGTAATAAACTGCTGAAGCTTCCTTGCTTTTCAGTAAAATATCACCGGTTGGCAACGATGCAGGATCGAAAGTTTCACCAAGTTTTGCATTTCCTTTCAGGATATATCCGATTCGGTTCCAGCCTGTTGAAACGGGTATGGTTGTTATTGCCGGGTTTATTTCTTTTCCTGTGAGGGTGAAAACCTGTGAGGTTGCCTTTTTGAGCATCAGCATCTCCAATTGCGGAAGGTTTACCAAATCACCAAACCATCCGGAAGGAATGTAATAAACTGCCGATGTAATAGCCGCCTTTATATAATCAAGGTTTTCCAGCGTAAGGCTTCCTAAAACTGGAGTCACTTTTAGGTCAGGAGGAACAACGCTCAAAGAAATCCAGTTCCATCCTGCTGCCATCGTTCTTTTCAGGGTAACTGTCGGAACAAAGACCCTGACTGAATATGTTTTCTTGGTTATACCGTCTTCTGCAGTTACCGTATAGTTAACCGGTGAAGTAAAATTCCTGATCGATCCGCCCGCCGGAACAATGGTAGCTTTGGGCGAAATCTGGAAAGCAGGTGTCAATGCACGCGGATCAGTTCCATAAGGCAGGTACATCAATACCTGAAGTAAAGCCTGATCAACTTTTACAGAATCGGCGCCTGTAAGTTGTCCGCTCAGAATTTGTGCTTCGGTGCTTAAAATATTCAGGTTTTTGATTGTGATCGAAACTTTATCGGTATCCGAATCCATTTTGCCATCGTTCACAACCAAGGCAATAATTATTACTGAATCGCGCTGGACAAAAGGTGCCGTAAATGTTGGTTTGCTTACGGTTGTTGAGGACAATGTAACGATCGATGGAACAATCCATTTGAAAGTAATCGGTTCGCCATCGGCATCAGAAGACAATGACCCATCGAGTTGAACCAATGTATTTTCATTCACAGTTTGATCGCCACCGGCAAATGCCACCGGCTTCTTGTTTATTTGCAGTATGGTAATTTTTACGGTATCGGGAACTGAAAACAAAACCCCATCGGAAACTTCCAGCTTGAACCGGTATACTTTATCGGCATTTACCTGCGGAGCTATAAAAGATGGAGAAACACTAAGCGGATCAAAAAGGATGATGCCGTCCATCGAAGTCCATTTGTAGGAGATCACATCACCATCGGGATCGGCTGACAGGCTGCCATTAAGCGAAACTGAAAGTCCTTCGTTGTATCCTTTGTCAGGACCGGCATTGGCAATTGGCCGTTTGTTTACCTGAAGTACAGTAATCGACACATTTGAAGGATCGGAGTCAAACTCACCGTCGTTTACAACCAGCGTAAAGGTGTAGATGGTATTTGCATTAACATCAGGAGCTGTAAATGTAGGGTTCTTAATAGTATTGTCGCTCAATACGATTCCTGCAGGAGCAGTCCATAAATAGGTAATCGGGCTTCCATCTTCGTCGTACGATTCAGAACCATCGAGTTGAACCAGGTCACCTTCAGGAACAGATTTGTTTAAACCTGCCTTGGCAATAGGCCGGTAGCTCAATTGCTCAACACGGGTGATTTTTCCACTTGTGACGGTTGAATACAATGATGATTCATTGCCTGACATCGAGTTGAGTGTAATTGTAACCTGTTGTCCTAAAACGACCGTGTTCTTCAGTTGAAATCTCAGAAAGCAGATGATTCCTGATTGTATGCCCGAACTGGTTGCCCCAACGATATGCACCGAGTTGCCGGTTCTGACGAATTCGGTCAGCATGGCGCCATCAACAGATTCGATACCGATAAATTCAAGCTGAGTTTCATTAAACGAAATCACTCCATCGAAATCGTAAAGCGCTTTTCCTGAAGGAAGTAAAGTGGTTGAAACTGGAACGCGGGTTGGGATATCAAGTACCCCATCGGAATTTACGATTGTGAAATTATTGTCGAGGATTTGGAAATCGCCGCTGGTTTTAGTCGCTCCATGCGAATCGGTGGCTATTACTTTTACTTTTCCACCTGACAAACCGGTAAGGTTGCCCAAAGCGTCAATGGAACCAATTTGAGGATCCGACACTTGGTAAATCATTGGAGGGTCGCCGTTTGTAACAGTAATTTTCTCCGTTGATCCCCACATGAGCGTACCGCTGTTTGGTGATATATTCAGGGTTGGCAAATAATAAACTTCCACATATTCCTGATAGGAAAACGCCAGAAGTTTTTCATCGAATTTCAGGTTCTGAAAATTGAAATAATGGTTCCCGCTGTTTATGGCTTTGAAGCCCAGATAGCAAAGAATTCCGCTTCCGGTTATTCCTTCTGCCGAGGCAAACGAAACCCGTGTAAGGTTGGTAATGGCATTGTTCTGGATTGAAATATCAAAATCACCCGTTTGGACACTCTCTTTTATTCCCTGAACATTGGCGTTATGTGTGATTTCAAAATATCCGGAATAAACTTTTGTTCCGGGCGCAATCTCGATTTTTACCGGCAGATAAAACGTATCAGTTGGCCAGGCGGAGCTGCGCATCGCACTGATTTTGATCGCGCGAACATCAATATTGCCTGTCATATATGATGTTTCACCATCCTTATCTGTAACAAAAGCTTTGGTTTTCCCAGGACCTTTGGCTTTGATCATTGTCTGGTTGCTGATTACGGCAATCGCAGTATCAACAGTATTATAAATGTACGGGGCTGTTCCGCCGCTAACATACAGCTGGGCTTCATCGCCCACAAATAATTCATAATTGTCATAGTAAATGTCAGGGTAGGAGCGATATTGGGCATTTATATAACCCTGGGCCAGGGTCATGGTCGGTGAACCTTCATTCAGGTAACTTTCTCCTGAAATGTTGCTGACATAAGTTCCGCCACCTCGCAAAGCTTTAAATTTCAGGTAGAACATGTTGCCATCTCCGCTGAGAGGCACAGCGCCTGCTCCGGCGATGACAATTTTTCCCGCAGTTTTGTTACTGAAAGTTGGTATTCCCCAATCTTCCAGAACTGTGCCTGCTGAATCAATGTTCATGAATTCAAGATAACTTGCGTTGTACGACAATGCAAAGCGGAAAGAATAAATACCTTTCTCTGTTAGCAGATTGTCGGCCTTCACCGCGATGGTGAAGGTGTCTTTTTCTAAAACTGTTGCCCCGTCGATACTGAAACCGATGGCTGTTTGTGCTGTCGCTATTCCCGGAGAAAACACCGTGAAGCAACCTATCCATAAGCTGAGGGCAATGATATATCTGATAAATTTGTTCATCTGTATAAATTTTATTTTATCAGAAGTTTTTTTGAGTAGCTGAAGTCATCAGTACGCAAATTCAGGATATAGATGCCCTTATTTGGCCGGTCGAAGTCAGAATATAACAAATCGAAATACTGAAGGCCGGAGCTTAGGTTTTTCACATTTCGCTTGTAAAGAATCCTGCCAGTTAAATCAACTACCTGAATAAACAGATTCTGATTCGATTTCGATAGTTCAAGTTTTGCATGGATGGCATACTGGTCAGTATATACAACAGGTTCAGTCAGTCGTGACTGGCTATCTGATCCGGTAACACCCGATTTACTGATGATAGTGGCATAACCAAGGTCTTCAGTCAGAATGTAGTCATTGGCCATTGCAACGGTCAGGTTGAATTGTGATTCGGAAAGGTTTGAGTCTGTAAATTCGAACTCAAGAATTAATTGTTTGTCAATCAACTCTAAATCGTAAGCCGATGCCATTGAGATGGTGATTTCTCCGTTTCCGGAATTAAATCCTGCTTCGATTGCAATTCCTGCCGGAAGTTTTTCTTTATTGATTCGGATGAACTTAACATGGTTCTGATTGATGGAGTATTTCATGTCCAGCGCTTTGATTCCTTTGAATGTTGAAACATTCAGCGGGATTTCGAATGTTTTTTTAACCGGTTCACTAATCAAATCAGGGAATGATATGGTTGCATATTCGCTGATTGTGGCTGATTTTGTTCCATCTGGTTCCGGATCAAACCTGCTGATCAGGCCGACACTGTATTGCAGTATCAGTGAGGCATCGTACGAAGTAATCATCCCATTTCCACTCACATCAGCAACGCCTTGCTGCTTCTCAGATAAAGTGATGACCGTTGCTGCATGTTGCAAAACCAGGGATGCGTCGAATGGCTTTACTTCCCCATTCAGGCTCACATCACCCAACACAGCTTTGGCCAATTGTGTTGCCCATGGGGTAAAATCAACATAGTCGGATACCCGTTCTCCCATTCCGTCCGGATTGGATGAGTGTCTTGGGCCTGTATTATGATTCCAATAACAGTTTTCGGCAGTTACTGTATTTGTAGCCGTCTGGTTTTGGATACCATAACCGTAGGTAGGATCAGTACCCACAAAGTCACAATTTGTTATTTTTGGTAATGAAGTGTTTCGTGAAATAATCCCATAATAGTTGCTTTCAAATAAGCAACTGGTAATTGTTGGCGAAGCATTGTCTAAATTTATGGCTGCATATCGATAGGGATCATAAGGAGCGTACTCTGGATAATAATAATAATCAGAGGCATTTTTCAGGATACAATTCTCGAGGATGCAGTTTTCGTCAATCGATTCATTGTAGAAATAAATCCCTTTCCAGTAATATGAATTTGGTTGATTGGCATCACCATCGCCATAGGTGTCACCACCATAAAAATCGTCACGGTCGGCGGTGAATACAATTGTATTGTCAGTTGTATTACCTCCTTTTGCGATTAAACCATTATAGATTCTCAGATACCCGTTCTGTATAAATTTACATACTATTCCCGGACTGATGGTAAGTACCGCACCGGTACCTACGGTATAATTCTGAAAAACAAAAGGAATGTTTGTTATTCCTGCGAAGTTGCGTTTTTGCAACGTTACATTCTGTGTCAGCGTTTCATCGGAAACCCGTATAGCCCTTCCTGTTGTACCTGAAATTATATTGCCGGTAGTTTCAGCCGGATAAGTTACCAACGAGGTAGTAAATGGGAATACTGCGTTGTCGAAAGTACATCCGTTTATGGTTGGAGTACTCGATCCTGACAAAGCAATTCCCGGGTTGGCTAAGTTTTGGAACGTTGAGTTCAGTATTTTGGGTGACGCATTGGTCATTTGTATCGAATTTGAAGCTGAATACCTGAACAGGGCATGATCAATTGTACTCAAATCATCCGATTCGTCGTAGAAAACAAAATAGTTTCCGGAGTTATTCAGTCCGGCTTGTCCATTTTGCTGCATATCTTTCGGGCTGCCGTACATGTCATCCACCTGAGTGGTAAAAACAACTGGCTTTTCTTCTGTGCCCTGAATATTGAGTTTTCCTCTGATATACCAAACTCCTGAACCTTTGAAAGTTAAACCGGCCGGAATAGTTAGCGTTTGTGAATTTGGAACGGTCATATTCTCTTCAATAATGTAGGAAATGCTGTCATAACCGGCAAAACTTCTGACCGGGATCGTTCCATTAATGTTTCCTCCCCGAATTCGCAGGCCTATTCTTGGCAGATTGGCCACCTTGTTTCCTGTGAAAGTTGGATTCGAAAACATATCCATATAAATCGGGGCTTCGCTTAAGTTATAGAATTGACTGTTGGTTATCACCGGATTCGCATTGCCGAATATTGCTAATGCGCCTCGGTAGCTGAAATTTACCATTATTGAATCCATAACAACCCGGCTATCCGTTATCCTTATTGCCGCATCCCAATAATTATAATAGCCGCAGTACCTGATTTCGCAGTTTTTAAGGATATTTTCGGTATCACTTGCAGTACCGGTGAAATCCAAGCCTTGCCAATCATAATTTACAGGCACAGTGGAAGTCCCGTTGTTATTGGTGTCGCCTGCTGCTGAATCGTCTGCTATTGAGGTGAAAATGATCTTGTTGCTTGCTTTTCCAATCGCTTTTAATGCACCACTAACTGAAAGGTATCCGGAATATCTTTGATTAAATTTTATCACAACTCCCGGTTCAATCGAAACTACATTTCCTGCTGCGATAGAAAGCTGTGATTCAATGATATAAGCAACATTGGTCACTCCGGCAAAGTCAAATGACATCAGTGTTGGTGAATCATCCGCAAAAGCTCCAATCAGTATTCCTATAAATCCGACATTTGAGACTGTGTTTCCTATTAATACCGGAGTTCCCTGATTTACATTTCTGCCAACCGGGAAATAATCGATATTGGAAAATGAGTTGTTCAGAATCTGAGCATTGTCACTAAAGTAAATTCCACGATATGAGTTGTTGATATCACAATTCTCCACGATATTACCTTTCGAAACATAAACGGCCCAATTGCTTGAATTTAATCCGCCGTATATGATCTTCCAGTTTTCAATTTTTGAAGTTGAATTGCCATACAATGCAATTCTTCCTGAATTACTATTGTTTATTGCTGCCTGCCCGTTGTTTTGAGAGTCGAGCGGTTTACCAAAATTGTCATCGGCAATGTGTGTGAAAATTATTGGCTCTGCTTCAGTCCCTATTCCGGTTAATGTTCCGTTTGCTGTGATCATTGAATTTCCATCACGACATTTTATAACAATTCCGGGGTCAATTGACAAAGATGCAGCTTCATGCACCGTAGTTGTTCCGTATAGGCAATAAGTAATATTATCAATGTTTTTGAAAGAAATCTTTTTTAGCTGCGCATTGCCTGTTACAGTTGAAGGCAGAATTCTTATTGCCCTTATTTCATTTGGATTAAACAATATGGAATCGGTAGAGAAATCCACATTTGCATTCATATCTATCGCAACATTATAAGCCTCCCCGCTAAGTATTGTTGAAGGTCGAAAACTACAATTTGTAAAAGTTGGCTGGCTTATTCCGGTTACAAACAGGTTTCTGTGGTTTCCGGTGAATATACAGTTTTCGAAGCTTGGCGATGCAGCATCAATTGCCATTGCAACATAAGCGTCGTTGTCGTATTTTGCATTTTTAAAGATACAGTACTTGAAAATACATGCTGTATCGATTGCATTGTTTGTAATGTTCATTCCAAGCCAATAGGAAGCTGTAGGAAATTTATCGAAAGTAATTGGATCTTCGCTGGTTCCAAGGGCTTTTATCTTGCCCCGAACCGTAAATTCGCGTGAATTACCTAATTTAAAATCAACACCGGCTGAGATGATTAGAGTACCTGTTTCTGTAACCTGCATATTATGACTGGGTACGTAATAAGGGATACCAAGATTTGGCATGTAAAAAGTGCCCGAAATATCCTGAAAGTATATATGGATATAATCATTGGTGTTGCCGGTCAGCAGATTGTTATTAATACCCGTAAGTTTACCCGGCCCGCTAAAATAAATCGGGTAGGTGGTGTTTTTGATGGTAGTTTCCTCAATGTTTAAATTTCCATCGGTTAAAATCTGAACCCCATAGTTGCTGAAATTATCCAGGGTACATTTTTTTAAGTTGATTTGCCCGTTTACGTCATATAGGTAAACTGCATACTCAACGGTACAACTATCTAAGGAAATAGTTCCTGTGTTTGAACCTGTTGCTTCAACCCGAAGTCCATTCCAAATTCCTTTCGTGGGAGTGGCGCTCGAGGAGGTAAATAATGTGCCATAAGCGTTAAGAGTTCCGAAAACCCTTAAATACACTCCGGAATTAAATTTGATTACAACATTTTTTTCGACAGTAACGGTAACGCCAGCATTAACACTTATCGTACCTGTAATTGTATAAGGGCTGTTGGCCTCAGTTAAGGTAGTGTTTACTGTGAAATTACTGCCAATGTTTGTTTGTGCATAAGATCCAAAAACAAAAAGGACTGCACCAATGAATAAAAGGATACACTTTTTCATATTCGTAAAGTTTAATTTATGATTGAGCGTTAATAAATTATTATACAGATAAAGTAAAACTTCAAATGCACCAGAAAAATCCTCCTTTAGGGAAAATCTCCTTCTCTGCATCGAAGTCGGTCATATCAGGTATATTTCTACACCAGGGGCCCATATCCTAAGTAATTGTAAGTCGGACAGAAATATGTATTTATTTATCGGTAAGGAGGTAGTCTTTTTGTGGCAGGATATAAGATGCTTTACATCTTATCGGGAATCAGCTCAAATCGTTGTAGTCACTGATTTATACCTCCATTTATATGGTCGGTTTTTGATCTTGCTTATCAATGAATTCTTCTCAAAAACCAAAACACGAATAAATTTACAAAATTTTTATATTCGGTTTAAAAAAAAATATACTTGCAGAAGAAAATTTTTGGTTCTTTTCGGATTGAAAAAAAAAGAATATCAGTTTTGGATAGTAGCTTATCTTAATCCGGGGAAGTTTGGTAGGTGATTTTGGTGATAGTTTGATTCGACCGGCACAAATAAATTCCTGAAATGACTTTGTTGCCGCCACTGTCTTTTCCGTCCCAGATGAGTATAGTTTGTCTTTCAGCATCACCTCTGAAAAGTGTTCTGATAAGTTGCCCGCTCATGTTAAATATTTCAACCGTTAATGGTTGTTTTTGAGGTAAGTTAATCTCTATTCTAATAGAATCTTCGAATGGATTAGGATACATTTTTATTCCTGTTTGAACTTCCAGTGTGGATTGTCCGGTTGACTTAGAGAAGTCTATTGAAGCGAACATTGATTCCATCCTTTCGAATACATCCTTGCTGTTGTTAACTGTTTGAAAGAATAGATTATAAACTGTATTATTCCGATAAAGCTTTAGTGTGATTTTATGTCCGGATATATAGCCATTGGGGACGTTTTCACTTCCATCGTTGGCCGATGCCGGAATTCCGATACTATTGTCTTTTATGTGTTTTTCCAAAATTACGGCAGCTCCGGCACAAATTTCACCGTCAAAAATTCCAATTTCATCACCAATTAATAATCCTCCTGAGACAATGTTTACAAGATTGATATTCATGTGATCGACACCATTGCCAACATAGGCTAACTGAAAATATCTGGAAGTATTGGTAAGAACTGTTTCATTAATTAACGAGTTTTGATAAAAAATTAATGATTCGGGAATTAGCGTTTTTGTTTCATCCTCAGCCTGGGCAAACATTTTTATATTCAAAAGACTTGAACAATATTCTGAGGTATATTGATAGTTTGTAGAGAAGCCGTCAATAGATACCATTCCAAATATCAATAACATAGATATGCCCGCAAACATCTTATTTGCGGGAAATAAATCCATATTTCTGATTTTGGCAATTGGTTTCCCGTACATGATTCGTCCTTTATTATATCAAATACTGCATAGATAGAACAGCAAAAGTGACATTTAGTTTCAGCGTTGATAGATGATTTGAAATGCTAATAAATATACAAAATTTCAACTTGGATTGTTTCAGATTTTATTTAAAAGTTTTCTTTTTCGAACGTTTTAAAAAAATAAAATCCCTGTAATTGTATAAATTACAGGGATTTAGTATTGTTTTTAGTGATCGTGCCGGTATTCGAAGTATTTATTTTGTGTAATGGCATAAGTTCATTCGAAGTAGGGCTCACACTGTGACTGACTACTGGTCACTTTTCTACTATTCTTCCGCAGAAAATTTCTCAGGATGACGGCCAATTGCATTGTATTCGCGGTAAATTATACGGAATCACTCCATTTTTTGGTTTCCATCCGAACAGTTTCAGTAACAGTTTACAGATTGACCGCCACATAATTAGTTGATGTTAAATTCAATGATATTCGCTGCCCGGCAATATTCTTTCAATAAACTGATTGCCATTTGTTTGGCAGATTCCAACTGATCGTCGCCTCCAAAATCAATAATGATCATCAGAAACCGGCTGATTTGCCCGGTAACTTCGGTTCGCTGCGAATCGCTGGTTGG
>Ga0351913_1086_pt1 | contig 29937 bp, 27 predicted proteins | sample TotcelHT113001M4_FD_206865 | JGI IMG/M metagenome (GOLD analysis project Ga0351913, IMG submission 206865) | Enriched cells from coal bed in the Powder River Basin, Montana, United States - Total cells T11 rep1 HSBNCT.T11.300.1.M4 ... | reverse complement strand
CGCTGCTACCACTGCAATGCGTTTTTGATGGTCGAGTTCAAGTTCCAGTCCGGTTACACGCAGTTTATATAACAGATAACGGTATGTTGGCAATACCAGAAATGCCCAGCCCGAGCCCAAAAGCAACAAAGCCCTTGAATAGCGCATACTTTCGTCAACAAGCGAATAAAAAATAAGGATGGAAAGTGTTCCCCAAAGCAAACCTTTAAAGATTCGCCCGAACTGAATGTTTTTCCGGTAGCCACCGTTCAGCCAGATGCAACTAATCCATATCAGGATATAAATTGGAACAGCAAAGTGTAAATATTCGGGAGGATAATATCCCCTTTCATATTTGTACGCTTCCCAATTGGGCAATAAAACGGCAAACCCAATGTAAATCATCAGGGCATCGATTGCTGGTAGAATTGCTGATTTGATGAATTGTCCGGTTAGTGTTAAAATAGCCCGGAAGTAGATGGCCAGATTAATCAAAATGGCATACCGGCGGGCATTTCCTTTCGAAAAGTGTTTTTTTGCAAAGATGATCATCGCGTTGTAAAACACTTTCACATAATTGATGCTGCCCTTTTTGGTGCTTTCACCCTTATAATGAATAATGGTTGTTTCGGGGAAATAGTAGTTTTTATAACCGCCTTTTGTGATGCGGTACGAAAGGTCGATGTCTTCGCCATACATAAAATAATCTTCGTCGAGCAAGCCAACTTTATCGAGCGTTTCACGGCGAAGGAGCATAAAAGCGCCTGCCAGCACTTCAACTTCATGAATCTGATCGTTATCGAGGTAGCCCAAATGATACCGGCCAAAACGTTTGGAATGGGGGAAAAGGCTTGAAAATCCGAACATTTTCCAGAAAGCAACTTCAGGAGTTGGTAAACCGCGTTTCGATTCAGGTAAAAACCGGCCTTTGCCATCGATCATTTTCACACCCAATCCTCCGGCATCAGGCGTTTTGTCCATAAATTGAACGATCTTCAGAAAACAGTCTTCTTCAACAACTGTATCCGGATTCAGGAGTAGAATGTATTCGCCCTTTGCAATTCGGATGGCCTGGTTGTTGGCTTTCGAGAAACCCACATTTTCTTTGTTGGCGATCAATGTTGCATCCGGAAATTTCTCAGCAACCATCTGACAGGAACCATCAACCGAATCGTTGTCAACCACAATGATTTCGGAACTTATCTTCGATGCAGCTTTATAAGCGGCATAAAGACACTGCTCCAGAAAATATTTAACGTTGTAATTGACAATTACGATACTTAACTTCATTTTTTAATGTATGATTGAATCCTCAAAATTCATCCGGTTGACGATTGAGCGGCCAAGGGTAACTTCGTCGGTATATTCCAGTTCGTCGCCAATTGAAACGCCACGGGCGAGGGTCGATATTTTTACATTCAGGTTTTTAAGCTTTTTGAAAATGAAAAAGTTGGTGGTATCGCCTTCCATGGTGGTACTCAGGGCTAAAATAATCTCCTCAATTCCACCTTCATTTACACGGCCAACCAGCGAATCAACTTCAAGGTCAGACGGGCCGATCCCATCCATTGGAGAGATAATCCCTCCCAGAACGTGGTACAATCCGTTAAACTGATGGGTGTTTTCAATGGCCATTACATCTTTTATGTTTTCGACTACGCAGATGAAAGATTTGTTGCGCGATGGATTTGAGCAGATATTGCAAACATCGGTATCCGAAATGTTGTGACAAACGCGGCAGTGTTTTACCTCAGAGCGCAACTGGAGGAGGCTGTTGGCGAATATCTCCACTTCATGAACTTCTTGTTTCAGGATGTGGAGAACCAATCGCAGCGCCGATTTCCGGCCAATACCCGGAAGTTTGGCGAATTCGTTCACTGCATTTTCCAATAATCTGGAGGGAAACCGGTCGAGGTGCATATTCCATTTCTTTTGTAAGCCTCAAATTTAATCAGCGAATTTTAATAAACAGAATCTACACCCAATTTTAAGGATTATTTATTCAGGTATTTAGCAACAGTGGTCAATACATCGTCCATTCTGATGGGTTTTACAAGCACATCGTTGCATCCGGAATCAAAGCATTTCTGTTTATCGTCTGCCATTGCATAGGCTGTTTGGGCGATAATCGGAATTGTCATATCAGTCAGTCTTATTTGGGAAGTTGCTTCGTAGCCGCTTATTTCGGGTAATTGAATGTCCATCAGGATAAGATCAATTTTTGTGGCGTTGAAAATATTCAAAACATCTATTCCGTCTTTTGCCCAAACAACATTGGCCCCGGTTTTTTCAAGTATGCTATTCAGGTATTCATAATTGTAAGGAGTATCTTCTGCAATCATGATGGTGTAATTGCTGAAATCATATTTTCGCTGCGTTTGGGATTTTACTGCAGACCGTACCATCGGAATTTTTATTTTATCGTAAGGTAAAGTTAAATAGAAGACACTTCCTTCTCCGGGAACTGATTTTACATTGACACTGCCACCAAGCAGCATCGCAAGATCTTTACAGATAGATAACCCAAGTCCGGAGCCCGCTTCCGAAGGACTTGTCTCTTCAGAATAATTGAACCGTTTAAAAATGTTTTTAAGCCGTTCAGCCGGAATTCCTTCTCCGGTATCCGAAACAAAGAATCTTAGTTTGTTATCGCTGAGTATGTTGTAGCCAATTTCAATGTTTCCTGCTTCGGTGTATTTTAATGCATTCAGGTATAAATTGTTTAAAATTTGCTTCAGCCGGTAGGGGTCGGTAAAAATTACATCGTGATGCGCTTCTTCAGGAAGTTGAAAAATCAGTTCCAGGTTTCTTTTTTGTTTACGCCTCAGATAATTGTTATAAGTTATTTCAAGTTCAGCAAACAAATCACCCAGTGAACAAGCTTCCTTTTTAATTTTCAGTTCGTTGGCCTCAATTTTTGCCACGTCGATAATATCGTCAATCAGCCGAAGCAAAGCCTGGCTGTTTTCTTCAATAATTTCTGAATATTTATTTCGCTTTTGTATCGGCAACTCATCGTTTTTCATCAATTCGCTAAATCCAATAATCGTGTTGATCGGCGTCCTGATTTCGTGGCTCATATTAGATAAGAAATGATTCTTGTAGTTATTGGCAATTTCGGCATCCTGTTTCGCTTTTTTCAGGTCCCGCTCAATTTTCTTCAGATAGGTAATATTTTCTGCAATTTTCACATAATGCGTAATGTTACCAAAACTATTTCTGATGGGCGAAATACTTGCTATTTCCCAGTAATATTCGCCTGTTTTTTTTCGGTTTTTAAATTCGCCCTGCCATTCGTTACCAGAGCTGATGGTTTTCCATAGTTTTTCGTAAAAGCTTGGTGGTTGAAATCCCGACTTCAGGATATTTGGTTTCTTACCAAGTATTTCCTGATCGCTCCAGCCCGTAATCTTACAAAAGGCGGGGTTGAAAAATTCGATGTACCCTTCGGTATCGGTAATTATAACTGCAATTGGACTCTGAAGTATGGCCTGATGAAGTTTTTTATATTCGCTGGCTGATTTTTTTTCTTCCGTGATGTCCCGATCAACACCAAACATCCGGAGGGCTTTGCCATTTTCGTCGCGTACTACTGAAGCACGGCTTTTGATCCAGACATAGTGCCCTTTTTTGTGCAACATTCTGAATTCGGCCTCATATATAAGCGAATCGCTATTTAGAAAATTATTCATAAAATGAACCATTCGGTCTCTGTCCAACGGATGGATCATATCCAGCCAGGCAGAGTGGTTATCGGGTATTTCGTCAGGGTAATATCCGAGCATTGATTTCCATCTTCTGGAATAAAATGTTTTTCCGGTGCCAACCATGTAGTCCCAGATTCCCAGGTCGGCCGCTTCGGTGGCCAGCAGGAAACGCTGTTCGCTATCCTGAAGTTTTTCTTCGGTTTTTATTAAGCGGCTTACATTTTTCAGAATGATGAGTACTGATTGATGATGGTCGGCCGGGTCAATTTCAGGTATGAAAGTCATTTTCCACCAGGTTGTTCCATCAGGCTTTTTTATACTGATATTTTCTTTGATCTTTTTTTGAAGCTGGAATGCCTGATTGATCAGTTGGACAACATTTGCAGTTTGATCACCAAATAAACCGATTTCTTCAATTGATTTTCCTTTTACATTGGTCGCTTTTATGCCCAGTTTTGAATAGCATTTTTTCGAAATATAGCTTACTTGTATATCAGGATTTATCCGGATAATTAAATCCTGTATTTTTTCGGGAAGCGATTGGTAGTCAATGCTTTTTGCTGCAAGTATTTCTTCGAGGCTTATAATTGTCAGTCCAGACGAGACGGAAGTTACAGTGACGTTTAGAATTGTTTTTTTTCGGTCGGTCGAAAAATGTCTGATTTGTCGGGCTTTTATAGCCGGTAGAATTTCCTGTTTAAAAAATGAACGGGTATTTTTCTTCAGAACCTCAATGATATGAAGAAAACTTTCATCCGGATCAAATTCATCAATTTGCAGAATTTTATTTATTTCACCTGAAATTTCCATAATTTTCAGATGTTCGTCGATTTTTATGTAGCCTGAAATATTTTCAGTATTTTGGTTTTGAGGAAACATATCAGCTTATGTTGTTAATGTACCTTAAAAATAAGAAATTAAAGTGTTACAAACATAGTGCCTTTCAGGTTTTTCCAATATATTTTATCTGCTTTATTTTATTATTGAATCACCGCAACTCCTTATTTCTTCTTTAAAAAACATTGCATAATATCTGAAAGTTTTATCAGACGTAATAAAGAAATCGCTTAATTTTCTGTGTTGGTGTTTTTTCAAACGGAATTGGCTGCAATACAATGCGTTGAATTTTCGAAAAATTATTCACTTTCTCGTTAACTTTGCTTTGTATTTCCTTCAGAATTTCTTCCGCTTTCACCTGAAGAAACGATACTGCCTCAGATTTGATGTCCTGGTATTTTTTTTCGAGTTCTTCCATGTTCAAATATACCATCGCTACCAACCGGCCTTTTTGCTGAACCACCAATGATTCAATTACATATTCCATGCGGTTGATCACCGATTCAATTTCTTCAGGATAGATGTTTTCACCACTGGCGCCAACAATCATGTTTTTGATCCGGCCTTTTATAAAAAGGTTGCCATTTTTGTCGAAGTAACCCAGATCACCGGTTTTTAGCCATCCGTCTTCGGTAAAAGTTTCTTTCGTTATTTCAGGTTCTTTGTAGTAGCCAAGCATCACGTTTTCACCCTTTGCCTGAATTTCACCCTGTCCTGTTTTTCTGTCAGCGTTGGCAATGCGCAATTGTACGCCTGGCATGGCTGGTCCGGTTGACAAAAATTTGGTTTTACCCACACCTGCTCCTGCCAGCAATGGCGACGATTCGGTCATTCCGTAGCCAATCGCAAGAGGAAATCCGCCTTCCATAAGGAAGCGTTCAACATTATCGTCGAGTTTCGCGCCCCCGATACCGAAGAACTTTAGTTTACCGCCAAATGTTTCATACAGCTTTTTACCTGCTACTTTGTGCAATACTTTTCTGAAAGGTGGAACCTTATACAAGGCACGTGTAATGAATTTACTGTTGATTTGAGGTAATATTTTGGTTTTGTATATCTTTTCAACAATCAACGGCACAATTAACATGATAGTAGGGCGAACCACTTTTAGCGCTGCAAGCAAAACCGATGCAACTGGTGGTTTTTGCAGATAGTGAACCGAAGCGCCATACTTCAAAGGCAGCATAAGAACCAGAGTGTTTTCGAGTGTATGCGAAAGCGGAAGTATAGAAAGAAAGCGGTCGGTTGGGAATATGTTCTGAATTAACCAGCATTGCTGAGCAGTCCACACAATATTTTTATGGGTCAGCATCACGCCTTTTGACTTGCCGGTTGTGCCTGAAGTATAAATGATGGAAGCCAAATCCTGTTCTGCAATTTTTTCATAGATGAACTGTTCTGCATCCATTTCATCGAAAACAGGTGGGGAAGTTGCTGATACAACTTCGAATTTTTCAATCTGAATGACTGTCATCCCAGGAACAGGTTCCAATTTGCTGCTCAGCGATTCTGAAACATAAATGACCGAAACCTCTGCATGGTCAAGAATGTTTTTTATTTCGTTGGGGTGAAAATCAGGAAGGATAGGAACAACCACTGCACCTGTAATGCTGGCGGCAAAAAATGCGATTCCCCATTGTGGCATATTCAGGCTCAAAATACCAACTTTATCACCTTTTTTAACTCCAATTGCCTGAAGTTGAAGCGCTGCTTTTTTTACATCAACCTCAAGTTGTGCATAGGTTCTGTTTTCTTCACCGACAAATACCAATGACTGGTTTGATGCAAAGTCTTTGAAACTTGCTTGCAACATAGCAGGAATCGTCAAAAAATCCAGCCTTCCCATAATTTAGTGTTTTATAAAACGATTATTTTCCAATACAATAAATAAACCTGACAAAAGTATATAAATGTTCTATAATGGTTTAAATTATTAACAACAATTAAGCTTTAAATCATTTTATTCTTGTTTAACGAATAATGAATAAAATTCTGAAAGTTGACTTGAAATAGCGTATAAATAATATAAATTTGGAAAGTAATGGATAGACCGAAAATCATACAATCAACAGCAACTTTTGTAGCATGCGAATTTGCTTCTGAAGCCAGCGGACACGACTGGTTTCATGTTAATCGGGTGCGCAGACTCGCACTTCGTTTGGCCACAGCAGAAGGTTGTGATCTTTTTATTGCTGCTGAAAAACAGGATGAACACAGATGTCGCTAAACTGATGGCTGTGCAAAGGCATCTGTTTATGGAGAATTATCTTCAACATTTTTTTAATGAATGGGAAGCTCAGGGATAAAAAAACATAACTACAATTGCCATGACTATGAAAATTGAACACATTGCCATTTGGACCCATGATCTGGAAGGAATGCGTAACTTCTATACCCATTATTTTGATGCAGTGTCGGGTTCATGTTACTTCAATCATTCCAAAGAATTCAGGTCATATTTTCTTTCGTTCGAAGGCGATTGCCGACTCGAACTTATGGAAATGCCTGCTGTTGCAGGAAATAAAAACGATTACCGGAAACATTATTTCGGAATTACGCATTTTGCATTTAAAGTTGGTACACGCGAAAAGGTGGACGAAATTACCGACAAATTGCGAGAGGACGGATTCGAAATTATTAGTCCGGGAAGAATGACCGGTGACGGTTATTATGAAAGCGCTGCTTATGATCCGGAAAAAAACCGGATTGAGATTGTGGCATAGGTTTTATAGTGAGGGTTTCACTTAAAGTGAAGCCCTCACTAAATTACCCATGATAATTCTCGGCTGCATAACTTAGTTGTTCATACCACTCTTCACCGTATTTGCGGATTAGTGGTTCTTTCAGGAATACGTACAATGGCAGTTTTTCGCTTTTTCCGCATTGGCGGCCAGGTTTGCAAATATCGATTTTCTGGTAGTTGACGGCATCAAAGCGTTTGTATTCAGTAATCCGTATGGGGAAAAGATGACAGGAAACCGGCTTGCGGAACTTGATCTTTCCATCCAGAAATGCTTTTTCGATGCCACACTTCAGGATTCCTTTTTCCTCGAAAGTATAGGCACACTGGCGGTTATTTACCAATGGAGTAACCAAATCGCCATCAAGGTCAATCACTGCAAAACCTTGTTTACTGATTTCATCCTGATGGGCTTTCGGGATGTATGACCGCACTTCAGGATAAGCCTCTTTAATGGCTTCAACTTCTTCAGGAGTAGCAGGAGCGCCCGAATCGCCTTCCACGCAACATGCACCTTTGCATTTCAGTAAATCGCAAAGAAATTGTTTCTCTATAATATCCAGGCTAACAATGGTGCGTCCGATTTCGAGCATAAGAGGAGGAAATTTGAAAGTCGGAAGACCGGAGACCGGAGTCGGAAGTCTTGAACTTCGGTCTTCGGTCTTCCGACTTCTGAACAACTTATTTTTCAATCAAAACGTTTCCTGTCATTTCTGAAGGAATTTCCAAACCCATGATTGAAAGCAGGGTAGGAGCCACATCAGCCAGGATACCGTTTTTAATTTTTGCATTTTTATTTTCTGAAATGTAAATACAAGGAACCGGGTTCAGCGAATGGGCTGTGTTGGCCGATCCGTCGTCGTTCAACGCGTTGTCGGCATTTCCATGGTCGGCAATAATGATGATTTCGTACCCACTTTTTTGAGCAGCTTCAACTACCGCCTGGGCGCAACTGTCAACAGCCGAAACTGCTTTAACAATGGCCTCGTAAACTCCTGTATGTCCAACCATGTCTCCATTTGCAAAGTTCAGGCAAACGAAATCAGCGGTTTGGTTCAACAGTTCAGTAACAATGAGGTCGCGTACCAGCGGAGCCGACATTTCAGGCTGAAAATCGTAGGTCGGAACCTTTGGAGATGGAGCCATCAGTCTTTTTTCACCTGCAAATTCGTCTTCGCGGCCACCACTGAAAAAGAAAGTGACATGGGCATATTTTTCAGTTTCGGCAATTCGGATTTGTTTCAGTCCGGCTTTCGAAACGATTTCACCCATCGTGTTGTTCAGGTTTGGCTTGTCGAAAATTACATTTACATTTTTGAAATCGGCCTTGTAATTGGTCATGGTGTACCATTGCAAAGGCATCGTTTTCATTCCAAACTCCGGAAGGTCCTTCTGTGTGAAGGCGATGGTGGTTTGACGCAGGCGGTCGGTGCGGAAATTGAAACAGATTACCACATCGTTGTACTGAATGGTTGCCAACGGCATTCCGTTTTCATCAACCATTACGATTGGTTTCATAAATTCGTCGGTCACGCCGGATTTGTATGATTCTTTGACAGTTTTCAAAAGATCAGTTGACGGTGTTCCTTTTCCTTCTGTATATAGATCGTAAGCCAGTTTCAAACGGTCGTAGTTTTTATCGCGGTCCATTCCGAAATAGCGCCCAATCAGTGATGCAAATTTACCGTTGGTTCCTTCAAGGTTTTTCAAATCTTCTTCCAGAAATCCCAAACCCGAGCGCGGATCAGTATCGCGGCCATCGGTCAGCCCGTGGATGAACGTGTTTTTCAGTCCCATATCGGTTCCGATCTGGCAAAGGGCAACCATGTGCGCGCTCAAGGCATGAACGCCGCCGGGGCCGATTAAACCGATCAGGTGAACGTTTTTGTTGTTTTCTTTTGCGTAAGTGAAAGCTTTCACAATTGCCGGCTCATTCCAAAGTGTTTTGTCGCGGATGGATTTGGTAATTTTAACCATGTCCTGATACATTACACGTCCGGCGCCAATATTGAGGTGACCCACTTCCGAGTTGCCCATTTGTCCGTCGGGCAAACCAACATTTTCGCCACTGGTAAGCAATTGCGAGTGGGGATATGTGGCTGTCAGGTAATCGATGAAAGGCGTTGGTGCGGTTGCTATTACGTCTTTCTCTGATCCGTCACCAATTCCCCAGCCATCGAGGATCATTAAAAGTGCTTTTTTATACGTTGCCATAATTTATAATCGTTTTAAATAAGAAACAGTTTTCAGGTCACAAAAGTATCCTTTTTTTCAACAGGTCTGAGAAATATGCCTGGACTCTGTATCTGAATTAACAATTCTGTGCAAATTGGGTTGTTGAAAATTCAAATTTACCTTTCCGATTTAACATTGAAACTTCTGTGTTTCTTTCTATCTTTGGCGGCCTGAAAACAAATTCAGGAAAGAACTAAATATACTGCATGAATTGGGCTAAAAGATTGTATGACTGGGTGCTGGCATGGGCTGAATCGCCTTACGGACCGATTGCACTTTTTATCTTTGCTTTTATAGAATCGGTTTTTTTTCCAATTCCACCTGATGTTTTGCTCATTGCACTGGCGCTGGGTATGCCCTCAAAATCCTTTCGTTTTGCACTGAACTGTTCACTGGGCTCTGTTTTTGGAGCCATGGTTGGTTATGCATTGGGTCATTACGCATGGATTGCCGCATCAGGAGAATTTACCGGGTTTGCAAACTTTTTCTTTCACAATATTCCAGGTTTTACAGTTGCCATGTACGAGCGCATTCAGGCACTTTTCGATCAATGGAATTTCTGGGTCATTTTCACTGCCGGTTTCACCCCGATTCCATACAAAGTTTTTACCATTACCGCCGGGGTCTTTCAGATCAATTTTATCATGTTTCTGGTGGCATCGGCCATTAGCCGGACTGCCCGGTTTTTTCTTGTTGCCTGGCTAATCTGGAAATTCGGTCCAAGTATCAAAGGTTTCATCGATAAATACTTTAACTGGCTGGCACTTGGTTTTACCGTTTGCCTGATTGGCGGATTCGTGCTGATAAAGTATCTTTTCTAATTCTTAAAGTTGATCGGAATAATCAGTTTAAAACTGAAATTCCGGCCCATGTTGAAAATGCCGTTTCTTCCGGTCGCATTGTTCGTTTCTGCATATTTCAGTCGGCTAAGGTGGCTTTGATAAGCTACGTCAGTCAGATTATTGGCTGAAACATAGATTGAAAACCTGGTTTTATCTCCCCAAACTACATCCGTTCCGGCTCCCATATTTAGCAGAAAATAGCCTGGAGTTGCTGTTTCTGTTGCATAAGCTGCAAAATAATGGTTCTGACCGGCATACAAATCGGTTCCAACTTTTACATACAGATTTTTAAAGGGCCCGGATAGGTTCCCGAATTCAGCTTTTATAACTGAAGTCCAGTGAAATGGAGGAGTGAGTGGCAAATAGCGCATCGAATCGGGGTGGTCTTTCAATGTTGCATGAACGTAAGAAATTGAATTTTCAAAATGAAGCCAGTCAAGTGGATGAGGATGAATATCGAGCGTAAACTCCCCGCCTTTCAGGTTTGCTTTTCCTGAAGTAAAGAGAAATGCCGGCATATCGTCAATCAGCAACTGATTGCCATTGGTGTCGGTTTGCTTTCGGCTGTATATGAAATGATTGACTGTATTGCTGAACAGGTTCAGTTCGGCTGCAACATGTTGGGTATTTAATCCGGCAGTTAAATCAAACTGAAGGCTTGTTTCGGGTTTTAGATTCGGATTCCCAATTTCATAGCGCAAAGTTCCTTCATGCACACCGTTCGATCCCAGCTCGCTGATGTTTGGAGCCCTGAAGCCACGCGCTATATTTAGTTTTGTGTAAACCGATTTGCTGATTTGCCAGCTTGCTCCAAGACTTCCGGAAAAACCGGTGAAGGTTTTATCGAAGGCTGCAAATCGTTCTGAAGCATTATCGGTCCCTTCACCAACCTTTTCGCCATTCTCATTCAGGAAAAGCGCTTCTGCTTGTTGTGTACGCTGGTCGGCACGAAGCCCGCCAACAAAATCAAAGTTTCCTGCTGTCTTTTTCAGGATACCGAAAAAGCCAGCATCAAAAAGCGAGTAAGCAGGGACAAGGAATTCTTCGCCTTTATTTTCAGATTGTTGCCACATTCCGTTTACTCCCACTGACAGGTTGTAATCGTTTATTTCAGGAAAAGAATACCTCAAATTGTAGTTCAAAGTATTCAGCAAAAAGTATAGTTCAAATTCATCCGGATTGGCAGAGTTTGCAAATTCTTTACGGTGGTTTTGCTGAAATCCAAGCGAAGCCTTCAGGTTGCCTTGCCCGAGATAAATGCTGTTGTCGATCAGTGCTTTGTAATGAACTATTTGCTGAAACGGTATTTCAGGGGCATAAGACTTGTAATCAGATGAACTGACCGGAATCATTGACTCACCATCAGCGGCTGGTTTTATAAATGCGCCGGAAATACTGTCGCGTTCGCCTTCAACGATTCCCGGTTTCAGTTGGTACATACTCATGTGCAGGTGCGAAAAGCCCCATGCGCGGTTAATCCCCATAATTCCACTGAGTGCATTTTCTCTGAATCCGGAGTTATAGACCGGTCCGTCGTATTTGTTTTTGTAGGCATGTGCCCTTTTGTCGCTGGCACGGAGATCCCAAACGAACCCGTTTTTATTACCGGCAAGGTTCAGCGAATTCCCAACCAGACCATTGTTTGTCTGGAAGTTGCTCAATATTTGTCCGCTGACAGTTCCTTCCGGAAGAGACGGTGCTGACAAAAGGTTGATAACTCCTGCCATTGCATCCGATCCGTAAGCCAAACTTGCAGGGCCTTTCAGTATTTCAACTTTACTGACGGAAAATTCATCGATTTCGATTCCGTGTTCATCGCCCCATTGTTGCCCTTCCTGCCGTATTCCGTCGTTCACAACCACAACACGGTTGTAGCCAAGACCGCGAATAACCGGTTTCGAGATGCCAACTCCGGTTGTTACCTGTGAAATTCCGGGTTCGGAAGCCAGCGCATCAATAATGTTGGACGCTGAGTTTTCTAGGAGATGGTTTGCCGGAATCGTTGTAACTGGAGCAGGGGCGCGATTTTTTTCGGTTCCGCCTGACTGCCCGGTTACCACAACTTCGCTGATTTCGGTGATGGCCGGTTCAAGTGCAAAATCCATCAGGTTGACTAATTTTAGATCAATGCTCACGGCGATCAACTTATAGCCGGTAGAACTTACCTGAACCAGCACTTTGGCTGAAGGTAGCCGGCTGATGGAATATGTACCATCTGATTTGCTAACCGTTCCTGTTTTAAGGTCAGGAAAATAAACCGAAACCCGCGGTAAAGTTTCACCGGTATGTCGGTCGGTGATGGTTCCGCTTAAATTTGATTCTGCAATTGTATTTGCAGGTTCTATGGCAATTGCTGTAACGATCGTTACCAGTAAAAGCCAACTCATTAATATTTTTATCATGGGTTGATTTAAAGAATTTAACAATTATGCCAAATGGCATTAAAAGCTGTAAAAACATATTATTCAGAAAATCAAGTGACAGGAGGAGCTCTTAGTGAGAAATAAAAAAGCTGAAATGGGTTGGGGTTTTCAGGTGCAGGAAAGTCAATAACCTGACTTCCGGGTAAAACAACCTGTAATCGTGTGGGAGAATTTTCGATGAAACTGACAAATTCGAAATCGCAAACCGGACATGGATCTTCAGGTGTGTCAAACGAAACACCATGATCATGCTGGCAGCAAACAGGATCATGGTGATGATCATGCGCCGATTTAATCATTTGCGGATACCAAAGTAGCAGCAAATGAATCAGGATCAGAATGGACAGTTTGTTTTGTTTGAACATCAGTTTTTGTGCAGTGCTTTTTGATATAAAAACGCAAAAATACCAAATAAGTTTTGCTTGACTGTTATTTACAGATCATTTTGTCAGGTTGTTTGTTAGCTATGGATACCGATAAACAGAAAGTTTAACTATTACATATTGCCGAAATTGAATTGATTGATGTATTTTCGCATTTATTATTGATTACCAATAAATTCCTGAAATGAGACTAAAACACCTGATTTGTATATTCCCGGTAACCTTACTGTTTCTGGTAAGTTTTCCAATGAATTCAGATGCCTCGGATAGCATAAAAACTGCACAACAGGCTCAACCAGAACTGCGGCTAAAATACAAGATAATTCCGTTGTCAAACCAAATCTACCAGATTCTGGATTATTACGAAACAAGAGGTGAACTCGGTTTTTTGCCTCAGACGAAACCTTATACAAAAGTTGTAATCGTTGAGCTGTTGCAAAAATTATCTGTAAACGAGCGTTTATCGGTAAAGGAAAAGAAAATTGTTGACCGATACATGACAGATTTTTCCTCGGATAACAATGGAGTGACCGTTTACAAACAGGCATCCAAAAGTACCTTTGCGCTTGCAGGTTTTGGCGCCGAAACTTCTGTCAGGGCTGGTGCCGGAGATGATGGAACGTGGTCAACAAGCCTGATCGGAGAGCCTTTTCTTTCAGGAGATCTGGGTGAGCACTTAACTTTTCATGCCGGAATGGGCCTTGCAGTTGAACGGCTTGCACCCGACTTGTTTTATCAATCATATACCCGAAACGGAAAGGTTAATTTTCCCAATGAAAACATCGGATATGCTTATCATCCTTACCAGTTCAATTTTGAAACCATGTGGGCACACGTGCTGGCATCGGCCGAAAGTGGAGAAGGTCCGCCTGTAAAAGATGAACTAACCGCCGGGATGATTTATCACACAGAACTGAACGGTTCATGGTTCGATGGCGCTTTGCAGGTGAGTATTAACAATCAGCGAAGAGCCTGGGGACACGATGAGCACAATCTGATGCTTTCGTCCACTGCCAGAAGGTTTCCAGGAGTTGAATTTAAGATTCAGCCGGCAAGCTGGATCAGGTATTCGAATATGACAGGATCACTGTTTTCGTATGCCAACCAAAGTTCAGGTTACCGGAAAAATATTTATGGATACGATTTGGGTCAGGTACAGAAGAATTTCACCTTGCACATGCTCGAATTTATGCCGGCAAAATGGCTTCAGGTTACTGCTGCCGGTGGTAATATCTGGTCGAAACGTCTCGAAATTGCCTATCTGGTTCCTTTCGTTCTTCCGCATTTTACCCAGATTGATGTAGGCGACCACGATAATCTTTCACTTTATTTTGATGTGGCCACTCAAATTCCCCAAATCGGTAAAACGTGGTTCAGCTTTTTTGTGGATGAATTCAGTTTTACGACTTCAGGAGCATTATTGAAAATGCCAAGAAACCGTTATGCATGGCAGTTGGGCTGGAAAACTTCACTGTTGTCGGGAATTGTTCCGGGTACTACTTCCACCCTGAAATATACACGACTGACACCTTTTGTATATACCCATTATCCTGAAACTGATTTCAATACTTTCGGCAGTGACCGGCCACTCGACATGACTTATACCCATGACGAGTTCAATCTCGGATTTTATCTTCCTCCAAATTCAGGGGAAATAAACTGGAAATTGGTGAATATTGCTGTTCCTGATTTGATTTTAACACTCGATAACCGCCTGATTATGCACGGAACCAACGATTTGGCAAGCACGAATGTTTACCAGATTTTCGGCGATGTGTACAGTCATCAGCGGGGAACGGATGTATATGAGTATCCGCTGTTGGATTTTACTAAAGATGGAATTTATGACTGGACGATTCAGTCGGAATTGAAGTTTGACCTGAAGATGCGAAATGCAGGAATCCTGAATTATTATCGTCTGGTGGGAAGTTTGGGCTATTCGAATACCTGGTGGAAAAGCAATGCCAGCGAAGTAGCTGCACCGGCAGGCAAAAATTTATTTACCGGAAGTTTGGGGATTTTGGTGGAGATGTAGGGGGAGAGCGACAAGGCGATGGGGCGACAAGGCGAAAGGGCGATGGGGCGACAAGGCGATGGGGCGAACGGCAAAGGATAACCCGATCATCATCGCAATAGCAAGTATCCTTTGCCGTCTGCTTTAGCTGACGGATACCAGGGAGATCATTCCGTTTGAACGAACTGACATGAATGAATTTTCAGCTTTTCGTTACCTGTAATCCTGATTGGGAAACACTAAAATCGACCAGTCTGGCTCTTTTGTTTATTGGGTTTGTAGTCAGTTCGTTCCTGATATGCGCGGCTGCCTCTTCATCTTTGGCAATGATGAGCATAAATCCACCACCTCCGGCGCCCAATAGTTTTTGCCCGATGATCCAGGGCGAAATACGGTCGATGATCTTTTGTATTTCCGGAGTATTGGTCCCGGCATCCAGTTTTTGATTGAGTTGCCAGCTGGTATGAATATTCCGGCCCAGACCATTAAAATCTTTTACCAGCAGCGTTTCGCTTGTACTTACTGCGTGTTGCTTCAGTTCTTCCAGCAAGGCCAGATGTGTGGCCGAATTCAGGAACATGCCCCGTACAATGTCTGCCAGAATATTCTTTGCAACCCTTGTGATGCCTGTGTAATATAGCAACATCCGGTTTTTGTAACTGACATCAGTGAAAAGCGATTCAGGAAGCCATTTGATCGTGGGGCTCTGAAGTTTGCCGGGATTGGTTTCCAGCAACTTGATGCCTTCCAGTATTCCGCCGAACTGATCTTGCCAGCCTCCTCCTGTTGTCAATAGTTGTTCGAGTGCCAGAGAACGCTTTCCTGTTTCCATTTTGTCCCATCCAAGGCCACATACTTCTGAAATTGTACCAAGTACCGTTGCAGCCAGAATGGAACTGGTGCCCAATCCTGAACCTTTCGGTACCGCTGAAAGAATAGAGACTTCAAGACCTCCGCCCATGTCGGAAAGTTGTTTCCGGAGGGTTGAATATTTTCTGAAGGCATATTCAGGAATAAAACCTGCAAGCGCCAAAGCTGCTTTGGGTATTGAAAAAGGTGAACCAACATTGTAAAATGCCCGAAGTTCTTCGAAAGTTGTAATGGTTTCCTGTGCGCCCAGGTCAATTGAACGCAATACGATTTCCAATTTATCGGTTGATTTGATGTAGCAATGCAGCGGTGGTTGCTGGTTCAGTTCAACCGCAAGGTTCACCACTTTTCCGCCGTAAAGGAAACAATAGGGTGGTGTGTCGGTCCAACCACCTGCCAAATCAAGCCTGATAGGACTCCGGCCCCATGCAATCTGATCGGGTAGCAGATGAATTCCGGGATCGACGGGACGCTGCTGGAAATGCTCCAGTACCGAATCGCGCAGGTAATCAAATGCTTTTTTTTCTTCGTGTTGCCATTCCTTTTCTGTCTTTCGCAGAACCGTTGCCCGGAACATGTGTAAATGGATCGGGAGCCAATTGTTGCTTTTCGCAAGGGAAACTTCAGGAAGTATCAAATCGTGACTGATATAATCGTTGGCAAGCTTGTCCAGATCGAGCTGGTAAAATACCGAATTGCTGTAATTGCCCGCCAGTGCGGGGATCGACTTCAGCCGGTTATTGGTAGATTGTTCGTCGAGTAGCTGGATATTGCATATTTGGCTGATCTGATCGGCGCTTACTCTTTGTGATTGCAGCCAGCGTTCGGTAAAAGCAGGTTGATTTTTCGGTTGTGGATCGATCAGCCATTGGACAAATGATTCGCTGAGCTGATCTTTTTTTATGATCGGGAAAAGAGGCAGAAATTGAATGTCAGTATTCTCCGTAAAACCATTGAATACATCTGAAAGGCCTCTTTTTTCAAGCCATTCGGGCAAGGACATGTCCATAAATCTGGTGGCTTTATCGGCAAGTATTCCTCTGAACGGATCAGTAAATCCGTAATTGCGAATCACGATTTCCTTTTGATTTACAAGAACCAGGTCGAGGCAATTTCCTGAATTTAGCTTTAGATTCCAGTTGTTTTCAGGTATTCCGGTCAGGGCGTGATTGCCTGTTAGTTCCCAGCCTGAAGAGATGCATGAATTTTCTATCCAGATGTTGTTGTGCTGTGAGTTTAACTTCGTTTGAACATCAGCGTTTAGCACAAAAATGGAAGGATGTGGTTTGATCTGCCGGTGCCAGATTTCCCGCTGATCGGTGATTCTGTTCTGGATGGCAAGGTTGGACGAAATCAGCTCGGAAGTATTTCCCAGATGGTAAAATTCTCCTCCTTCAAGATTCACCAAAGCGACGGTCAGATCGCTGATGTCATTGTCTTTTTCAACCGGCACTGTGCCAAGCGCCATTCCGAAATCGGTATATAAATCGTAGTACCCGGGAATATGGTTCTGGTATGTTTCTCCATTCCAGCCGCAACGTTTCATCAGCAGGCTCACCGCTTTTTCACTCAAAAGCCAGATACCAATGTCCATCAGGAAATAATACTGGTGAATCAGTTCCTTGATGGTTTGGATGGAAGGTTTCTGCAGCATAAACTGCATTTGGCCGGGCGATTCGTGTTTGGCAAAGAAAACGCCGTGATTGGTTGCTTTTTCAGGTTCAAGCCAAAGTCCGAAACAAACGATGTCGGCTTCAGGAATTTCAGGAATATTTTTGCCTGAAAAGATCAAGGTATCGCCGCTGGCAACCAGAGTGTTGAGTTTGTCGGGAGCTTTGTCGAGTATCCGGTCGAACAGTGGCGCCTGCAGATGGATGAGCCGCTGGTTGAGTTGCTGTCCGCGCGACCAGCGGAACACCGGCATGGGCAGCAAACTTTTACCCACTGGTGCATAAGCCGGCAAACGACGACTCTGCCCTCCGGCATGAATAATCATCCGCTTCTCTTTGGCTAACCAGGTTTCAAAATTTTCGCCTTCTTCCTGATGAAACAGTTCAGTCAGCACGTGTGCGGTTCCACCACCTGAACCAATTCTTTTGCCTTCAGGATCGGAAGTTACAAACCAACTGGCTTCGGGCAGACCCGAAATCTGGTGAAAATGAGGGATGGTATTTGGGGGAACGGAGATTAGGTGCTTCATGAGGACAAGATTACATGGATTTTGACGGATTACATTGATTGACAAGGCGATAAGGCGACAAGGCGATGAGGCGATGGGGCGACAAGGCGATAAGGCGACAAGGCGACAAGGCGACAAGGCGATGGGGCGACGGGGCGACAAGGCGGGTCAATGACACCATTTTTCGGGTGAATTGATCATGATGACTAATTGAGATAGGATATGATCATATTTGTCATAGAGCATGGCGTGTTTTTCATTGTCAATATAGCCGAATTCCAATGCAAAATCGAGCCGAATCTGTGTTTCAGCGGCTTCTGCTTCCGAATCAGACAGTTTGACAATGAATGATTTGGGATATCTTCTTTTTCTGAAGGCTTCCCCGATGTTTGCACAAATGGATCGTGAACTTCGCCTTACCTGATCAGTTAATGAATATTTTTCCTCAGGAGGAAAGGACATCGAAATTTGGTGTATTTGTGCTGCTGCCTTAAACGCTGCCTGATAAACCTGAAGATCTTTGTGAGTCTTAATATTTCCCATGATAGCTAAAAATTATGAAGTGATAATAATGTTTTATCTCCCTCTCGCCTCGTCTCCCTGTCTCCCCGTCGCCCATTCTCCTCGTCGCCCTCCGCGTAATCCTTTTTAATCCGTGAGATTATTATTGATTAAGATACCACTCGTATAACCGGCTGATTCCTTCGTCAATCTTAATTTTATGGTGCCAGCCCAATGAATGTAGTTTGGACGGGTCGGTCAGTTTGCGCATGGTGCCATCGGGTTTTGAAGTGTTGAAGACCAGTTCGCCCTTGAATCCGACCTTTTCTTTGATGAGATTGGCCAGATCACGAATGGTAATTTCAATGCCGGTACCGATGTTGATATGGGTATTGCGAATTTCCTTCGAATGCGAATTTTCGCGAATGGTATCCTTGAAGTTGACGTTCTCCATCAGGAAGACACAGGCATCTGCCATTTCCTCGCTCCAAAGAAACTCGCGGAAAGGTGCACCGGTTCCCCAAAGCTCGACAGAAACAGACTTGGCGAGTGGGCGATTGGGCGAGTGGGTGAGGCGGATTCCGTATTTTTCAAGAATAGCTATAATTTCGATTTCGCCCTCTCGCCACGTCTCCTTGTCTCCTTGTCGCTCTATCTCTTTGACTCCCCGTCTCCTTGTCTCCCCGTCTCCCTGCCTCCTTGTCTCCCCGTCTCCTTGTCTCCCCGTCTCCCCGTCTCCAGAAATTCCTTCGATCGGGCGTTTGTTCAGATCTTCGCGGATGGCATCCCAGTTGTTTTCTTCCAGACATTTGCCCAGGTGCATTTTTCGAACCATGGCTGGCAATACATGCGATTTTTCAAGATCGAAATTGTCATTTGGCCCGTAAAGGTTGGTGGGCATCACCGAGATGAAATTGGTGCCGTATTGCAGGTTGTAGCTTTCGCACAGTTTAATTCCGGCGATTTTGGCAATTGCATAAGGCTCGTTGGTATATTCAAGCGGCCCGGTTAGCAGACAATCTTCCGGCATGGGCTGCGGCGCATCGCGCGGATAGATGCAGGTACTTCCGAGAAAGAGCAGCTTCGTAACTTTGTTCAGGTAAGCTGCATGTATCACGTTGTTCTGAATCATCAGATTTTCGTAGATGAATTGTCCGCGATAGGTGTTGTTGGCAACAATACCGCCAACTTTGGCAGCGGCCAGAATTACATATTCAGGCTTTTCCGTTTCAAAGAAATTGTTGACCGCATTGGTGTCCATTAAGTCCAGTTCATCGAATGTTCTTCCAATCAGGTTGGTGTAGCCTTTCGATTGAAGGTTTTTCCAAAGAGCAGAGCCCACAAGGCCGCGATGACCGGCGACGTATATTTTTGATGTCTTTTTCATAACGATTAATTATAATCCACAAATAAGAAGAAATTATTGTCCACAAATGAACACAGATGAGACACAAATAAACACAAATAGTGCTTGTAAATACAAACGGAATTTAATGTCCACAAATAAACACAGATGAGACACAAATAAACACAAATAGTGTACAAATTATATTTGTATTTTAGGTGTTCATTTTTTCTTTATTTGTGTTTTTTATTTGAGTTTATTTGTGGATGATGTGGATGATGTGGTGATACTTTATCGGATGACACGTTTGTATTGAAGTTTGGAAGTTCCGAAATTTACCAGCAAGCCAATTTTCTTGCCGGTAGCTTTCAGATAATTCAGAATCTGAGCTGTATGTTCCGGATGAAGAGTATCAATAGCTTTAATCTCAAGAATAACTTCCCCAAAACATATAAAATCAGCAACATACTTCTTCTTTAGAAGACGACCTTTAAAGTAAACATCCAATACTTTTTCATTTTCAAACGGAATTCCCTGGTCTGCAAATTCATAGCAAAGCGCTTCCTGATAAACTGCTTCCAGAAAACCAGAACCTAATTCATTGGAAACTTCCATACATGCTCCTATTATATCATAGCATTCACCTTTAAAAGGAAATTCATCTGTGTTCATTGGGGTTTATTTAAATTTGGGTTTATTCATTTGTGCCTCATACGTGCTTATTTGCGGAAATTATCGAGTAAATTGAATCTATTTGTGTTTATCCATTTGTGCTATTTGCGCCTTATTCGTGTTTATTTGTGGATGAAACTATTCGAAGTAATTCAACGTTCTGTAACCGCCTTCACGCAACCATGCGTCTTTTTTCATCAGCTTGATGTCTGATTGCATCATATCGGTAACCAATCCCTGAAGATCGTACTGTGGTTCCCAGCCCAATTTTGTTTTTGATTTGGTTGGATCTCCGATTAACAGATCGACTTCGGTTGGACGGAAGTATTTGGGATCAACGGCAACAATTGTTGAAGGGGTCATGCGGGATTTAATACCTCCAAGATATCGTTCGCCCACTTTTTCGATGAATAGTCTTTCATCGATGGCAGTGATAGTCCCTTTTTCGCTGGCGCCTTCTCCGGTAAAGCTCATTTCCAGTCCAATTTCGGCACACGACAATTTGATAAAGTCGCGAATGGAGGTGGTGACACCCGTTGCAATCACGTAATCATCGGGTTGATCCTGCTGAAGGATCAGGTACATGGCTTTTACATAGTCTTTGGCATGTTCCCAGTCGCGTTTCGATGAAAGGTTGCCCAAAAATAACTGATCCTGCATCCCAAGAGCAATACGACTGATAGCGCGGGTAATCTTACGGGTTACAAACGTTTCTCCCCGGATAGGCGATTCATGGTTAAACAAAATGCCGTTGCTGGCGTGCATCTTATAGGCTTCGCGGTAGTTTACCGTGATCCAGTAAGCGTACATTTTGGCTACCGCATAGGGTGAACGTGGATAAAACGGGGTTTTCTCTGTTTGCGGAACTTCCTGAACCAAACCGTATAATTCTGAAGTAGAGGCCTGATAAATACGGGTTTTCTGTATTAACCCGAGTAAGCGCACCGCTTCGAGAATTCGCAGTGTGCCTAGTCCGTCGGCATTGGCTGTATATTCGGGAGTTTCAAAACTAACTGCCACATGGCTCATGGCTGCCAGATTGTATATTTCATCCGGTTGTGTTTCCTGAATAATACGTGTCAAATTCATACTGTCAGTCAAATCGCCGTAATGAAGTTGAAAATGGCGGTTTTCAACATGTGGATCTTCGTAAATATGATCAATCCTTTCAGTGTTGAACATGGATGATCGGCGTTTTATTCCATGTACCATGTATCCTTTTTTTAACAGGTACTCACTGAGGTAAGCGCCGTCTTGTCCGGTAACTCCGGTGATTAATGCAGTTTTTTGAGTCATATAAGATCGTTTTTATGAAATATTAAATGTATGAATAAATTTCACGGATTAAAAAGGATTTCACGGATTGGTCTTCGTATAGAAATCGCCGCACCCGTTTGCTGCTTCTGCAATGACATTTCTTCGGAGCGTCATTGCGAATGGAGCGTAGCGGAATGTGGCAATCTGCTATGCGAATGGATTGCCCTTCGATACGCTTCGCTACTCAGGAAACACGCTACTCAGGGCAACGCTTCGTTCGTTTCCGTTTCAATCCAACTCCTACCAATGACGGGTTGATGGAGAGGTAATCTCCTGAAAGTTGGGTTTATTTGTAGTAATGATTCTTAACAACCAATTGCGGTATAGTACTCTGATTCAATGTTAGCTACAAGTCTTTCTATATTATTATAAAACGAAAATGCACCAGCAAACCCAAAGGTTTCAAGTCCATATTGAAAGATATTTTTCAGATCATCTGAGTATTGCTCAGATACAACTACTTTGAGTGTTCTTAAATCCATTGATCCATTTTTTTATTGACAAGTATGGGTCTCACTTCGAGTGAAACCCTTATTAATATGAAGAATTTTGATCAGTGGGGGTGCGACTCCAGGTCGCGCTCCCACTGTTATTGACTTCATCTTTTCCTGAAAAACAACTGCGGGATCTTTGAAACATTCTTTGCCAATAAAATCCAAAGAGGAAAGGGCATTTGATTATTCTCTATTACCCAATAATCTTCCTTCTTTTTGTTAATCAGGTTTTTAATTCCTCCTGTACTCATTCCACCCATGCGCATTTTGGTGATAACCTCGGGCAAAGAGGATTTGGTAAGTGTTTTATCCTGAAATACACGAAGGATATAGTTGTAATCGGCTGCACATTTTAAGTTGATATTTTATTTGAAAAGATATGAATGAGTACCTGTCCGGATTAGAGTGATCAACCTGATGGTTTTGTTTTTGGAATAAATAAGTACCCACTCTGGTGATATGTGGCATTCGTTCAAACCCATATAGCTACCAGTCAAAACATGGTTCTTATATTGTTTTGGAATATTATCGCCAGATATCAGAATTTTAATCAGTTGATTTAATTTTTCTTCATCAAGATTCCGTTTCCTCGATAATTTTAGGTCACGAAGATATTGTTTGGTAAATTCTAATGAGTACACGGTTATTCTACTTTTTTGAGGTAATCGTCAAAATCGATGCACTTAATGGTCTTGCCCTCATTGGCTTCCCTGATTGCTTTTACGGTAGTACTATTGAGGTTGTTTTCAGATTCCATAAGGTTATCGACTATTTTACCTACCCCAATTTCTTTAATCAAATCAAGGATGATACGTCCTTTTTTTGTTTTTTCGTTGATAATTATGGTTGTCATATTGATTGTATTTTTGGTAAAGTTATTAAAAATAAAAGTTATTAAAAAGTTTGGTTTCAGCCACAATATCCTACCTAATCCAGAGGAAGATTATTGTCAGTATTATAATTTTTCATAAAACCAATTGCGGGTTCTTTGAAATATGCTTGGGAACACAAATCTGCACAGGCTCAGGGGGTGAAGCGATTTTTAATCGCTTTTTAGTGAAAACGGCGATTATACCGATTGGAGAAATGTAATAGCCCAATCTTCGCAAACTCGATTGACCTAACATTTTTATCCATCGGCATTCTACCATTATTGCTGTTGGATAAATTTATAATTCACTTTGGTATTAAAAATCGCCGCACCCAATGGCTGCTTCGTATTTGGTCTTTTTCAATGACGTTTTGTACGGGTAAAATGAAGCAGACCTTTTTTAGGTGCAGAGCACTGTTGATATTTGTAGCTTATAGGATGCAATTCACAAGAGAGGTGCATCGCACCGGAATAATAGAACCTGCATTTGTTTTTATTATTTCGGTGCGATGCACCTTATCAGCTTTTATCGACTTTTTTACTACAAATATTTTGCGGCTCTACCGCTTTGATCTGATGTTGTCTTTACGAATATTAAAGGTTTTGTTTTTATAACCTATCCGTTTCTGAAAATAGAATACATAATGCTCACCGGTTAATAACAAGCCAATAATAACAGGAATTAGAATGGGGGAAAGAATGATCAATGCTATCAGGGCCAGGATAAAATCGATCAGGCGTTTGAAGAAATGTTTGTACATAGTTATCAAAGTAAACCTGTGCATTGGCCTGATTTTTTGTATCGTGTGCTTTCCCTGCCAAATGAATAATACAATCAATGGGTGGAATATCTTTTAATTCATTCCAGCCATAGGTTTTAACAACTCCATCCTTTTGGGGTGAAACAATATCCAAACCATAGATCGTGTGTTTATTTTTAAGGGCAACAACCAGGTTGCTACCTACAAAACTGTGGATGCCGGTGATAAGAATGTTCATGGATGTTTTTCTTTGGAACACTTCTGCCCAATACTGGCGGAGATATTCACTGATCTTTTTAATTAATTATCCCCCATTTTCTGGGACAAGCTGTATTCATCCCTTGTATCTGTGTTCAAATGATCGTTTTATAACTATCTGGTAGCTAGTCACTATTTGTTAAAATTTAACTTCTTAGGATCTTGTCTGCTATCATAAAATGTCAGGAGGTGGATTTCTTGTCGGTAAAAGTCAATTTTGTAATAGAATGAGTTGTTTTTATCGACAATGGCTTTTCGAATTTCCTTGTGTTTGATAGAAGCAGGAAATATACCGGGATTCTTTTGAATGGCATTTATCGTAATTTGTGTTCTCAGATTAAATTGAATGATTTCCTTTTTTGTCCAATTTTCATTCAGATAATCAAGAACAATTAAAAATGAAATCTTTGCTTTTGCCGACCAAATAATATTCATGTCAGAATCCATATTTTTGTTTGGCTTCCTGTATTACTTGTTCATGTGTAAATACTTTTCCTGTTTCAATATCGTGTATTCCTTCAAAAATAGATTCTTGAATTTCATGCGGCAACTGCTCCCACCAATCTTTTTCTACTTCTTTCTTAAGTATATTATTTATACGAAAAAGAAGTGCCGGATTAGTAATACTTAGAATTTTTTGTACTAAATCTAATTTTAATGCCTGAATATCCATAATTTGATGCTGTTGTTGTGAATCATGTAAAGTTACAAAAAATACAGATTGAGTTAAATCATGAATACATACTCATGAATAGACGTTCTGTTACTAATCGCTCCTTCTCCCTATCATCCTGTCGTCCTTTTCTTCTACGATTTTTTTTTCAACGTACAGTTGGCCCCTCATCTTTTTGTATCATGTGCTTTTCCTGCCAAATGAATAATACAATCAAGGAGTGGAATATCTTTTAATTCATTCCAGCCAAATGTTTTAATAACACCATCCTTTTGGGGTGAAACAATGTCCAAACCGTATATAGTGTGGTGATTTTTAAGGGCAACAACCAGGTTGCTACCTACAAAGCCGTGGATGCCGGTAATTAGTATATTCATTCTGTTGGTTCTGGAAACAGGCTGTAATCAGATTAAGATAATTGACTGATAAACTCAGATGGAGTGAATATTTCCAATTTCGACTTTTTGAAATCAGCAATGTTCCGGGTAATGATAATTGTGGGAATACTTAATTTATTGATTGTCAGCATGAGTTCTTTTGATTTTTCAAAGAATTCCCTGCGTTCCAATGCAATGTCAAGAATAATGTTGGTGTCCGGCAAAATTTTGTTCATTTGTATTTCTCCATCAGGTAGTTATACTTGACATCATCCGTTTGGGCAATTGAAAAAATACCAGCCCATTTCTCGAAAAAATCATCCATTGTTTTGTTGCTGTGTTTAATGTTTTTTTTAGGCTTTAATACTACGAAAACATCAACCTTTTGATCGGCATAGCCTTTCAATTCAGGAATTTTTATAATCCCATTTTCCAAAACAGTTGTTGCAAATTTATATGCTTCCATTTTGCTTTATTTTTTTACAAAGTTAGCTAATTCAATTTTAAGGCCTTTGCGTTGCGCATTAAAATTTTAAAACACAAACATTCCCAACGAAACGATCATTTCCGAATCAGTGGGGGTGCGACTTAAAGTCGCGCTCCCACTTGCCATGACAGGAACAACATTTGGTTATTTGGCAAGTAAGGGCTTCACTTCAAGTGAAACCCTTACTAATACAGATTAACTTCTTATCCCCTCCAAAGGCGGGCAGGTGTGTTAATTGTTTCCTGAAAATCAACTGCGGTATCTTTGATATATTCTTTGCCAGCAAAATCCATAGAGGGAAGGGCATTTTGTTATTCTTCAGCACCCAATAATCTTCCTTCTTTTTGTTGATCAGGTTTTTAATTCCTCCGGTACTCATTCCTCCCATGCGCATTTTGGTGACAACCTCGGGCAAGTAGGTAATGGTAAGTGTTTTATCCTGAAATATACGAAGGATATAATCGTAATCGGCTACACATTTTAACTTGAACAGTGTGATAATGGAGATACTTAAAATTTAAACCATTGTAAAATCAGCTTTACTAAGTTTCAACTTAGTATTCTCCAGTTTCTCCAGAGAGGCCTTAATCCTTATACGTTCGTTATGAGACAAAAACGCCGGTATCAAATCGGTTAAATCAATTTTTAATAGCCGGTTAATAACGATTAAATCCCTTAATGAAAAAGGGGTAATACCATTTAATAATTCTGATATATACGATTTGCTATTATGCCCTAACAAGATACCCAAAGCTTGTTGCGAAAGATCCAGACTTTTCAATCTCGCTCTGATCAGATTTTTTCGTTTTTCGATGAACTGGCGTTCGATTTCTGCGATAGAATCGACAAGGTCACTTTCACTTATTTTTTCATCCGCTATTTCCAAATCTGCCGACCAATGTTTGATTTCCCAGTCTTCAATTAAATCGCGCAATTTTTTTCTTACAGGCACGTAATTCGGATTTTCTTTGGACAGAATTCTTAACTTTCTGTCGGCAATCAGAGCCCTTTCAAAATCCAATTCATTTTGAATTTTGCCCTGCTTAATTACTTTATTGATGTCAAAATCTGTTTGCATAGTTATTTAAATCCAATTGTTGTCTTTTAACCATTTTTTGATGGTGCCTTTATTGTTTTTGAATATGTTTTCGTATTCTTGATGGTTCCCCACCCAGACTACAGATGCTTCTCCTTCTTCAAATTCTAAAAGTATCATGGTTCTGTTAACATTCAAATTAAAGAAATAAAAGCCGTCGCTATGCACACAATCAGCATCTGATCTGGTTGTTTTTAATTCAGCCTTACTTTTCCATTCATTCATTTCTATGTCAACGATCAGTTGGTCTATTTCTCTTGTCAAAGAAATGTTCCCTCTGTTTTTTCTTTTCAGTTTTTCTAATTTATGCTTGCCAATTAATCTCATAAGCGAATACAAAGATATGTAATTGTTCGGAAATAATCAGAACTATTTATTTTATGAGTTAACCTTATTTGAAAACCTTTTCTTTATCTTTAAACTCGTAAATGGGGTTATTCCGATTCAAAAACTACCTCATCCTTTCTGTTCATCTTTTCCTGAAAAACAACTGCGGTATCTTTGAAACATTCTTGCCAGCAAAATCCAAAGTGGAAATGGCATTTTGTTATTCTTCAACACCCAATAATCTTCCTTCTTTTTATTGATCAGGTTTTTAATTCCTCCGGTACTCATTCCTCCCATACGCATTTTGGTGACGACCTCTGGTAAATAGTTAATGGTAAGTGTTTTATCCTGAAATACACGAAGGATTATTCCCAATGAATAAATACCATTATGCTTTGAGGCGTTACGCTACGAGGCGTAATTTTGTAACAATCGTTTGAAAAAAGCGGGTCGCTGATGCTTTGACGCATCTAAAAAACGGTTAAGTATTGCCGTTGCCAAATGAGCAGGTACCGCCTGTGATTAATAAGATTTTGTTTTTACAATGGTAAAAAATTAATGGTTACTAAACAATGCATCCATTGTTATCTCATTTTGAACGAGTCCGGTGTAGCTATTGATATTTCTTATGCCATTGGTTGTTACCAAAGTCAGGAATAAAGCTTTTCGGGTCTTCGTACGATCGCGGAAAACGTTTAATTTACTTTCCAATTCTTTTGCATAACCTTTGGTAATTTCAAACTCATTGACAGAGAATTTAATTTCACAAATATTGATACATTGATCCTGTCTGTCAATTAATAAATCTATTTGAGCTCCCTGTTCCCCTTTTTTTGGTTTGTGATGCCAAATGGAAGTTTCAGAATACACATTTTCAATACCCAATGCTTTCTTAAGTTGGGGCGTATGTTTCATGCAAATACTTTCAAAAGCATAACCACTCCAGCTTTTCCACGATACACCTGCAGAAAACCGGATCCATGATCCCGGGCCTATTGACTTGCTGTTTGCAATGAATTTGATATAAAAAAGAGAATATTCGTCTGTCATTTTATAGATGCTTTCCTTTACGGATCTGTCAAAAGGAATATAAGGCGTAATAAAGCCTGATTCCGTAAGTTCTTCAAGCAGTTGAGTGGCGCCACCGCCGGAAGTCAGCTTACATTTTTCAATGATCTCACCCCTTGTAAGGCCTGTTTTGTTCCTTGCCAATACCCTGACAACGTCGATGTGATATCTGGCATTGTCAAATAAAGAATGGTACAGGTTTTTGAATTCTTCGTACAAAAGACCGTCTTTTGTAAAACATATCCTGTCGATGGCCTGCGTGGCACTTTCTCCTTTTTCAATCTCTTTGAGATACTGGGGAATACCACCCATCACCATATAAAGTTGGAGTACCTGGTATTTGTCAAGTTTTATTTTTCTGGAGCTTAAAAAAGCTGCTGTTTCGCCAACGGTAAAGGGTAAGAGCCTTATTTTCCGGGTCACTCTATTGTGCAGCCCGCCCCTGTTATTGATTACTTTCTGTATCATCCATGAAGCAGCTGAACCACAAATAACGACTACAAGGTTTTTCTGTTTTGAAGCCCAGATATTCCAGAAATTCTCAAAGGCCTGCAAAAAGCCTGAACGTGGGGTATTAATCCATGGGAATTCGTCAAAGAATACCACCTTTTTTTGTTTCTTAATAATGGGAGTGATATAATCTGTCAGCATTTTAAAAGCTTGTATCCAGGATGCAGGCCTTGCCAAAGGCAAACTTCCTGATGCTTTTGATAATGTATCGCTGAAGTTTTCCAATTGTTGAACGAGTGACGCATGATGAATACCGGAAAATTCAAATATCAATTGTTTCTGGAAAGCATTGCGAATCAGAAAAGTTTTGCCAACCCTTCGGCGACCATATACAGCAAGAAGTTCAGCATCTTCTGATTTTTCGATTTTTGATAACAGGGCTAATTCATCCTCCCTTCCAATAATATTTTCCATTTGAAAACGATTTATATTTCGCCAAATATACCTAAATAATGTATGTTCTGGCGAAATAAGTAAATCTATATTTCGCCAAATGTGTATTTTTTGGCAAAATTGGTATCAGTACCTTTGTTGAGCGCATCGTAAATCCCCTTGTCAGGTTCTGAAATGATCTAACTAATCAGGTTGCTTTGCCTTAAATATTCAACCGTTCCATCCGTTGAACGGAGCTGGTCCGTCAAAAGACATGGAACCCGGAGTGATTATCCCAGTGAATGAGCAGATTTAAGGATCAGTCATTGGTTTGTCTTTAAATTCCAGGTAAGTTGGGGAGCAGTTCGTAAAAAAAACTGTAAGAATTGTTTGTGTACGATGCCTGAAATTAGTTTTTGCACTAAGTGGGGGTGCGACTCAAAGTCGCGCTCCCACTTTTTTTGAACTTCATCTTTTCCTGAAAAACAATTGCGGTATCTTTGAAATATTCTTCGCCAGCAAAATCCAAAGAGGGAATGGCATTTTGTTATTCTTCAACACCCAATAATCTTCTTTCCTTTTTTTGTACACTTCTTAAT
>Ga0351913_1046_pt1 | contig 33289 bp, 27 predicted proteins | sample TotcelHT113001M4_FD_206865 | JGI IMG/M metagenome (GOLD analysis project Ga0351913, IMG submission 206865) | Enriched cells from coal bed in the Powder River Basin, Montana, United States - Total cells T11 rep1 HSBNCT.T11.300.1.M4 ... | reverse complement strand
GAAGATTCCGCGGTTCTCGAGCACGGCATCGTTCTGCAGAATGATGGACCATGTGTTCCAGCTTGCGGTCCCTTGGTTGATCAGTGTCCGGCCGTTAAGGACAACGTTGCCGGGTATCTCAAGCACTCCCCCCTCTTCTACGGGCAGGATGGTGGTGGTTCCTGATCCGTACATCCCGCCGCTCAGCCAATACAACTCCTTGAGCTCGAAATCGCCTGAAATGATGGAACCTTGCAGCGTCATTGTCCTCGTAGTAATCGCCGTATCGTGAAAGTCTGCCACGGCGCCAGACCCAAGGACGTTCAGCCACTGACCCACGCCGAACACCTGCCCCGTGAAATCGGCGTCGCCTCGGATCTCGGTACCACCTGTCACGCCATAGTCCCCGGCGACCGTGCCCGACCCGAAAACAACCGACCCGCCACCGGAAATGCTGGGCTCCAGGTTAGCCGGCTGACCCAGTGTGTGAACGCCGGCAAATAGCAGTTCGGCCTCTGCGGCAACTGTGAACGTTCCGGTGCTGCTTCCCCCAGCACGAAACTGCAACGAGCCACTCTGCACATCGACAGTACCAAAGTTGTGGAAGGGAACGTCGATTAGCCGCGTTCCCTTGGACTCCGTGAGTTGGCCGTAGTTCACGAAGCTGCCCTGGCCGTGCAAGGTTGTGCCGGTACCCGCCTCGAAGATTCCGCGGTTCTCGAGCACGGCATCGTTCTGCAGAATGATGGACCATGTGTTCCAGCTTGCGGTCCCTTGGTTGATCAGTGTCCGGCCGTCAAGTTGAACAGGCCACACGGCCCCAATGTTCAACGCGCCCCCTTGATCGGCAGGCAGCACTGTGGTCGTTCCAGAGCCGCCCATGCGCCCCTGGTGCCAATTCAGCTCCTTCACCTCCAAGTCGCCTGAAACAAGGGTTCCGCCATTGAGTGTTAACCCGTGGATGCGCGTGCCAGACGCCGCTGCGATGCCGAGCGAGCCGCCGGAGATGACGAGGGTCTCTTGGCAGTTGAGGCTCTTTATGGCATGGTCGCCGCTGGAGAGTGTGACGGTGATGTCTCCCTCCACCGCGATTACGACGTCGTCATGGGCTCCGGGCAGTGTGTCCGTACTCCAGTTGAACCGATCCGTCCAATTCTTTTCGTCGCCACCGCCATCCCAGGAGACGGCGGCCAGCAGCGTCCGGTCTTCGAGCGTTTCGAACCGCAGTTTGTGGGCGAGGCGCACGTCTTTTCGCCGACGGCGGTTGAGAAGACGGCGACGAGAAGAAACGGAACGACTGGGACAGATCGCGGGTAAGCGTGACATGTTGGGCTCTCCAGAAGTCGTCGGTCCGCGGTATAATGAAACGGTCATCGCCCCGGGCGCGCAGACCTGCCGCCCGGGGGATGTCTGGGCCGGTGAGCCTTCTCGTTGGCTGCGGGAACTCACCGGCCGCTTTCGAGTTCAGATGCGATTATCGATGCACTTTTTTCGTTATGTTCAAGTTGTTGCGGTCTCTCCGTGCGTACCAAAGAATGACCTCGCCGGCGCCGTCCGTGGCGGCGCCGGCGGTCGCCAAGATCGTGCCGTCGGGCGAGAACGCGACGCAGTAAACCCGCCCGGTGTGTCCGTCGAGCGAAAGAAGTTCTTGAGCGGTGAAGATGTCCCAGAGTTTCACCTCGCCGTTTTCGCTGCCGCTGGCCAGGGTCCTCCCGTCCGGCGAGAACTGCAACGCGCTGACTGTGGCGCCGTGCCCGAAAAACGTGGCCTGCTCCCGTCCCGTGTTGGCGTCGAACATCGAGATCGTTCGTTCATCCGTCCCACACGCGATGCTCTTTCCGTCAGGGGTGTAAGCCAGAGACCAGACGACGCCGTGTTTCGCCGTCGGAAGCTCGCGAAATCGCCGTTCGCCCAGATCGTAGAGCACGATGCCCAGTCCGGCTTGGATGGCAAGCCTGGTGCCGTCCGGAGAAAACGCAAGACGATGTGCGGCGAATCGTAATCCCTGCCAATCCCGGCGAAGCAACTCCCTGGCGGTTGCCAGGTCCCAGAGTTTTGTCCGCGACGACAACGTGTTCGGGTAGTCGTTGTCATCACTGGCGAGAAATCGGCCGTCCGGCGAGACCGCCAACGACTGGATGCTGTAGGGATGTTTCCCGATCGTGCCCCGTAGTCTGCCTGTCCGGTAGTCCAACAGAAAGATACTTCCATCCGTGGCCCCGACGGCCAGAACCCCTTCCGCCGGCGCAACGGCCAGACGCGACGCGGTTTTGTCAGGAATTTCGAAGCCCTCTTCCGAAGCGCCGGTCTCCACGTTCCAGCGGCGAAGGTGGGAATCGAGGCAGGCGGTCAAGAGGCTCGTGCCATCGGGCAAAAACAACACGGACTGCACAGCGCCGGGGTGGGGCGGCAGGCGAATTGCCTGACCGCCAACGTCGCGCAGATCCCACAGTCTTACCGTTGCGTCTTCGGAGGCGGTCGCCAGGATGCGCCCCTCGGGAGCGAAGGAGACCGCCCACAGTCGGTCCGTGTGGCCGCGGAGGATGTGCAGCAGCATGCCGTGGCTTGCGTCCCAGATGCGCGTTTGACCATCGTCACCCGCGGTGGCAAGCCGCCTGCCGTCTGGAGAGAAGGCGATTGACCGCACGCCGAACAAGTGGCCTCGCATCGTCGCCTGTTCCCGGAGATCGCTCCCACTCCACAGTCCCACCATACCGTCTCGTCCCCCGGTCGCCAGGACGCGACCGTCGGGACTGAACGCGCCGGCCACGATATCTCCCGAATGCGCTTTGACCGTACTGTTCTCCCGAAGCGTCGCCACGTCGAGCAGCCGTAGCGTTCCATCCGGCGTGCCGGTGGCCAGCGTTGTGCCGTCCGGCGCAAGGGCCAAGACGCGTTGCCCGTCGAGCGCCGCTTTGCGTTTTCCGTCGCAAGGGTTCCACACCGTCGTCCTGCAGCTCCGGTCCTCCCAGCGGACCTCGGCAACGAACAGGCTCGTCGCATCGGGCGCGAAACCGAGCCACGCGATCGGGTAGGAGAACTCTCGTAGGGTGCGGAGCAGTTCCCGGCGATCGGTATCCCACAACCTCACGGCCGCGTCATCTCCACCGGACGCCAGCACTTTGCGGTCGCGCGAGAAGGCAACGGTATTGACGTCGTCGCCATGACCCACAAGCCGAGATACGATGCGGCAGGTCGTTGGGTCCCACAGAATCACTGCCCCGTCTTTGCTGCACGACGCAAGGAACTCGGCAGTTGGGGAAAACGCGAGACCGTAGACCGGGCCGTCATGGCCCCGCAGGACCGTCGACGGGGTGTCTCGGCAACGCGGCGCGAGGTAATACCAGGCGAAACTCCGCAGATCTTTGACGCCCGGCTCCGGCCGGTGCCGATCGAGCAAGTCTCGCGCCCTGTCGACATTGCCGTTGTTCCACGCCATCCAGGCCCACACCATGTCGGCCGCGTACAAGTGCCTGCGGAGCGTCGCTTCGCGCTGCAGTACTCTGTCGCGTTCGCGCAGGGCTGCCCTGCGCTGCTCGACGGCTTCCCTGTTAGCGCGGGCAATCAGCAGAACACTCGCCACCGAGACGATCGTGATGAGTCCGAGAACAACTGCGGCCGACCAGACCGCGGCCAGATGCCGGTGCGACCATTTATAGGCCCGCACCATCACCGATGCCCGCTTGGCCTGAATCGGCCGGTCCGCCTCGAATCGCCGCAGATCGTCGGCCAGCTCCTGGGCCGTGGCGTAGCGTTCTTGCGGCTCTTTCGAGAGGGCCTTGAGGACGATCGTCTGCAGGTCGATGGGGACGGACTTGTCCAGTTGCCGCGGGGCCGGCGGTTCTTCCTCCAGGATCTGGCGTAGGAGTTGCCGCCGGTCGTCGCTGCGGAATGGAGGGTGGAGCGTCAGCAGTTCGTACAGGGTGGCTCCCAGCGAGTAGATGTCGGTGTGGTGGTCCACCACGCCTTTCTTGCCTCCGGCCTGCTCGGGGCTCATGTAACGCAGCGTGCCCAACACGTCGCCGGTCATCGTGATCCCGACGTCCGTCTGCACGTGCGCCAAGCCGAAATCGGTGATCCACAGGTGACCCCGCGCGTCCAACATCAGATTGGCCGGCTTGATGTCCCGATGCACCACACCCAGCTGATGAGCGTGCTCCAACGCTTCCGCCGCTTGGATGCCCCAGCGCGCGATCGCTCGATGCATTTCCAAACCGCGACGGGAACCGTGGGTGGAAACGGCCGCCTGCTGCACCAGCGGGGTATCTCCGGACGGGGGCTGCTGTTCGTCAGTACCTCCCGCGGCGGCGGACGCCGGACCATCCCCGCCGGGCGGCTCCTCCCGCCAGACGCGGATCAATTCAGCTAACGATTGGCCTTCGACAAACTCCATGGCATAGTAGTGCACGCCCCGCTCGCAGCCGACGGAATACACCTGGACGATACCCGGGTGTTTCAGGGACGCCGCGGCGCGGGCTTCATTCTGGAAGCGCTGCATCTGCCGCGGGTCCAGCATGGCGGCAAAGGGCAGCACTTTCAGGGCCACCCTCCGCCCCAGCGAAATCTGCTCCGCCTCGTAGACCACTCCCATGCCGCCTCGACCGATCTCGCGGACGATCCGGAAATCGCCGAGGCCCCCGGCCACGGTTTCCGCGTCGCAGGGGAGCGCCCCGTCAGCTCGGCGTGCAGACGCCGAGAACGCCAGATCGGACAGCAGTCGCATGGCAGGAAAGAACTGCCGGAACTCCTCCGCATGCTCCGGGAATGTCCCAGCATACTGCTCGATGTCGACCGATTCGCCGGCTTGCATCCGTTGGGAGATTTCCTCGACGAGATCGGCAAACTGCTGTTCACCGGCCTCCTGTTCAGACGAAGACTGGCGGAGTGACCCGGACATTTCTAGGTGTCTCCCAAGGCATCCCGAAGCAGACCTCGCAGCCGTCTCAGTGCGCGGAGGTGGCGCATGCTGACCGCACTTGCGGAAACGCCGATGATGGCTGCGATTTCCTGGGCGCTCAACCGCTCCAGATATCGCATGATCAGGACTTCCCGATCCGAATCCGACATCCGGGATAAGGCCTCCTGTACCTGGCAGCGCAGTTCCTCACGAAACAGTTGCCTACTCGGGCTGGTATCCGAGGCAGCAACCTCTCGGACCAACTTCATGACCGAGTCGTCCGACAGCGCCGTGCCAGCGGAAACTTCACGGGCTGTGCTCCGCTTCTGGGCAAGCACGTGCTGCACATGCAGATCATGCAATCGTTGCCGAGCCAATTGCCGGAGCCATGGATAGAAGGGCAAGGGGCGGTCGCGGACGTAGCGTTCCAAAGCCTGGGATGCCTGCAAAAGAACATCCTGCACAACATCGGAGGCATCAATCCGTGAGGCTAGACGCGGGTCCAGGCGAACCGCCACCATCTGACGGAGGCGGGAGCGATGCCGGGTCAACAGATCGGCGACCGCCGATTCGTCACCGCGCACCGCGCGTTGCAGCAAGGCGTCGGTCTCATGTTCCAGCGCTGCAGTCATCGGTTGCGCCCCCCTACCTACTGACTGCCCAAAACGAACAAGAACCTAACAGCTCGAACGCGAACAACTTGCCGTATGCGTCCTAAGTATTTGAATGTCTTGGCTTTATGCCCGCAAGAAAATTCCCGGACTTTCCCGGATTTGAGATCGGGAAGTCCGCGTGAGGATTCTCGTACGGCCGCTGGCTGTGGAGGGTGATCTCCACCTGCTCCCACGCGTGCCGCGTTTCACCCTGGCCGGCTGCGACCGTCAGCGGCGCGATGCACGACAGCCCCAGTAGTACGCTCAGAATGTGCCTGTTCATCATCGGTTCCTGTCTTGGCTCGGGCTGCGGGCAGATCGCGGGGCGCTTATTGCTGCAACAGCACGACTTCGTAAGTATCCAATTGAGGCACGACGCAGGTCACGTCGCCGTTGGATTTCTGGGTCAAGGGGATCGCTGTCCCGGCGCGCAACAGTCGCGCAGCACGCACGGGGGCTTGCGGAGTGACGTGGATTTCGACATCGCGGATGGGCAGCGGTTCGTGGAGTACATGGCCCAGCAATCCTGAGTGGTTCACCAAGCTGATCCACTCGAAGCCGCCGGACCGCCCGCCACGGTGATTGATTTCGATCAACGGCGAAGCCTTGAACCGGACTCGGCGCGGCAATCCGAGCAGTTTATCCAGGGCCGCGACGGCCAACGCTTTGTGTCCGGCGTGTCCTTGGCGGTCGTAGTGGGCCGCGATCTGCCAGGGAAACCACGCCACGGCCCCTCGTTGCCCGGCCCGCCGGACGTACAGGCAGGGCGTGTCGGAGACCTCCGTGTAGTAGCATTTCTCCGGGGGCCCGAACATGGCGGGCGGAATGAACCGCAGCAGCCCCTGAACGTCCTGTTTGACCTGGCAGGTCGCCAACTCGCCGTCGAGGAACACCAGGTCGAGCTTCTCCAGCACGCTGGCCGCAAGCTGCGTTTTGTCTTCTGGACGGATCCGAACGTAGGTCCCTTTCTTGCGCGGAATCACGTCGCCGGTGCGGAGGACGCCGGCCGCGGGCAGCCCCGCCGGAATGCCTCCGGTCACCAGCACACGTCCGCCGCTACGGACGTAATCGTCGAGCCTTCGGGCAGCGGCGTCGTTCAGCTGGCCGGCCAGCGGCACAATCAGCGCCGGGTAGTGCGACAAATCCGGACCGGCCAACGATACCAGGTCGAAGCTCAAGTGTGATTCGCCAAGGATTTTCAACCAGCCGCCGTACTCTTCGCCTCCCCGCGCAAAATCGACGACCAGCCCGACGTCCGCCAATTCGATCGTGTCTGCCAGCCACTGCTCGTGGGCGGCATGGAACCGGTAGATGTCGCGCACCTGGTCCAATCCCAGCCGGTCTTCCTGGGCATGGAACGGCCCGATACAGTAGAAATCGAGCCATGCGCCGTTGAACATCTGCTGTAGGAGGCGGCGCCGGGTCAGGTGCGGCGACACCGACGCGTGCCGATGCGGATAATGCATGATTTGCCGAAAGCGAGTCTTGCACCCATCGCATTGGCAGATGCCCAGATCGCGGCCGCTGTAATCCTGCCGCGGGTAGCCGATCATGTTGAAGAAGATGCCGTCCAGCGGGTACCGCTCCAGCGCCTCGGCGAGAATGGCGAACAGGCACTCTTGCTGATAGCCGCCGTTCAAGCAGGTCGGCTGCTGACCGTTGTAAGGCGGATAGGCGTTGCCGTGCGAATCGCGGGATAGCCACTCCGGGTGCTGGGCGGCGATCGACTCGTTGACCTTGCTGAAATCGAACCGCGCGATCACGCGGACGTCTTGGGCATGCAACCGCCGCACGACCTCGGCGGTCAGATCGCCCTGCATGTGTGGATTGCGGTAGTGGAACGGCAGGTCGGTCGGATAGTTGGCCACGATCCCGCCCACGTTGAACAACACGACGTTGGCTTGGCAGTCGGCCAGCGCAGCGACGTAGGCGTCCAAGTCCATACGCGCATCGATTTCGCGGAGATTGGTTTGAATCATCCGCCGAGGCGTCATCCACCAGGCCGCCTCGAGTTCCGCGGCCCGGGTATTGCTTTCCCGCCCCGCCAAGCAGGTGAACGTCGCCGCCAGCAGCATCAGGGACAACCGTCGTAACGATCGAATTCTGGTCATCGGATGAACTCCTCGGCTTGTTGAAAACACAGAGGCCACAGAGGGAGCCGCCAAGCCGCAAGTACTCCTGATTCTGCTTCCAGTCCCAGTCTGATGGCTTGGAACATCGGGCTCGACGAAATGTTCTCCGAATTGACAAATGTGCTACAACACGCAAGATTCGGCAGGGCAGGCGTCAGACCGCAATCCATCTTTGCGACAACCTGGACGGCTACAACGGTTGGTATTCTGTAGTATGCTGAAGGTCAGATCAAGGCGGGACCTGAGGCAGGTGACGTGCCCGTGCCCCGTCCACGCGAGTACCAATCCAAGGAGACCACGATGTTCCACCGCCTGTTTGTTCCCTGCTTATTCATTGTCGCGCTGTTGGCCAGCCCAGCCCTCGGCCAGAGACCACAAGTGTCGCCGGAGGAGCAGCTCAAACAGTTGCTCCAGCGCTTTCCCGACGCGGACGCCGATCGCGACGGCACGCTGACCCGCGAGGAAGCCCAGGCCTACCGCGCCAAGTTGCAGGGCAAGGACGGGAAGCCACCCGACCGAAAACAGTTGGCTCCGCCCGTCAAGCCCACATACGCTGACGTACACTATGGTCCTCACGAGCGGCAGGTCCTGGACTTCTACCAATCGAAGAGCAGCCAGCCCGCGCCGGTGATCATCTACATCCACGGCGGCGGATTTGTCGGTGGCGACAAGCGCAGTGTGAACTCCGCCGTGCTGCAGGACGCCCTTGATGCGGGCATCAGCTTGGCCGCTATCCACTACCGCTTTGTCGACGGCGACCAGACGCTCTTCCCGGTGCCGCAGCACGACGGAGCGCGGGCCGTCCAGTTCATCCGCAGCCAGGCCAAAGACTGGAACGTTGATCCCGCGCGAATTGCCTGTTACGGCGGCTCGGCCGGGGCGGGCATCTCTATGTGGATCGGCTTCCACGACGACCTCGCCCAGCCCGACAGTCCCGACCCTGTGGCACGCCAATCCACGCGCATCCGGGCCATCGGCACGATGGGCGGGCAGGGCACCTACGACCCCGTCAAGATCAAGCAACTGATCGGCGGCCGAGCCCACGAGCACCCATCGCTGCTCAAGGTCTATGGCCTGAAATCGCTGGAAGAAGCGATGAACCCCACACCCGCGATCCAGAAACTGTACGACGAGGCGGCCGCCATCACGCACCTGACCAAAGACGATCCGCCACTGTACATGATGTACAACGAGCCCGACATCGTCCCGCCCGCCGATGCCCAGCCGGGACAATTCATCCATCACCCCAACTTCGGCAGGCAGCTCAAGGCGAAGATGGATGAACTGGGCATTGAGAACGTCTTTATCAATGGCGGCGGCATTCCGCGGTCACCCCAACCTCCCGGCGGCATGCTCGACTTCTTGAAGCAGCACTTGCTCAAATAGTGGTTCGTCCCGTCGCCCGCACAGATTCCCAGCACGGCCACGGCTTGCTCTTGAAAGGGTCTGGCCGTTGATGCAGGTGTCAGGGTTCCCTGGCGAAATTCATGCCTTAAGCAGCGTTCGAGAAATCGGTGAGCAGAGCGGCGCCAGCCACTGGTTCCTGATCGACCAGATTGGCGGTAATACCGGCGGCTAGCGCCTTGCCGCTCACGTGGCACCTGACATTTATTTGTGGACCCTGGGGTGCCACGCTATCTCGATCCGCGCCGCCGGTTCTCGCAAGCCCGGCGACATTCGCTCAACCTGCGGATTACGGAGGTACTGGGAAGATGGCACAACTTCATCGGAAAACCGGCAAACGGCAGCGTGTTCGGGCTTTGTCTCAGAGGACTTTCCTGTTCAGCGGACTGGGGCAAATGGGAAGCTTCGGCCGTCGCACGATCCACATCGATCCACGTCGCTTGTCATTCGAATGGCTCGAGCGCCGCCTAGTTTTGGCAGCCGAGATCGACGTGCTGGGCAATGGCTTCCCGATCTCAGACGGCGACACCTCACCTCGCACCGCCGACGGGACGGACTTCGGCACGGTGGATGTCGATGGTCAGAGCCAGCCCCACCGCTTCACCAAGGGGTACAGACCTCGAAAGTCTTATGGATCCTGGGTCACCTGCGCAAAACGCCGGAATTCGAGGGTGGAAGTCCGCTTAGGACCCCTGCCATCAGCCTTTTCAACTGCCGCTCCCAAGCCCGATCCTGGCTGCGCCGGATTTCGGCACGCAGCACCGCTTGGGAAATCGTCGGCGTGCTGACTCCCCCGAAGTAATCTCCGATGGTCCCCACGGATTCATCCGTAATTGGCCAAGTACCGCCAGACAGTCCAACCACACCGGATTGTCACACCGACCCAGGTACGTAGAGATGAAAACGGTTCGTCATGAGCACCCAAGCGAAGACATGCCAGCCGCATCGGACTGCCACCCGATCGAGCAACTCAAGCCAGTGCTGACAATCGGCATCATTGCGCACCATCACGCGCCGCTCCCAGCCGCGGCTTGTCACGTGATAACGTCCGTTCTCGATGTCGATTCGCAAAGGTCGAGCCATGACCCGATCGCGTCCCGTCTTAAGTTCTAAGTCAAGACCTGACCCCAGACTTCATGCAGACTTCCCCCCCAGACTTCCCCCACGGGACGTCTTGCATCGGGCGACTTCTCGTGGATTGACGAGCCACCGGGGATCGCTACACTTGTCTTTGGTGATTTCGTCCAGCGGAACCCAAAACCATGAACGACCATCCCGACAAGCATGTTCGCGCCGCCATCGACTATGCTATGGAACACGGCTGGATTCTACGGAGGGCGGGTGCGCGAGCCCATGCCTGGGGCCGGCTGTACTGCCCGCGACATGATCGTGAGGGTTGCCAGCAAGCCGTCTATTGCACGCCGCGAGTTCCCGAATCGCACGCTCGCGACATCCGGCGGGCCGTCGACAACTGCCCGCACCAACCTGATGAAGGACAGGAGTGACACATGAAACAGTACGACTTCACCCTGGTTCTGGCCCCAGGGACCGAACTGACCGACGAACTGGTCGAGGCATTGTATGAATCGGGATGCGACGACGGGTCGCCCGGTTCCCGCGCCGGCATGGTTTGGGTGACCTTGCATCGGGAGGACAAATCGTTGGAACAGGCAATCCGTTCCGGCATCGCCGATGTGCAGAAGGCCGGCTGTCACGTCACCCGGGTCGAGATCGAACCGGCGGATCTGGCGGTGTCTGCCGCCGCGAAGTAGGCAACCGCAAGAAACTCGCAAGAAACCAAGAAACGCAAGAAACCAAGAAACGGGGTCAGGTCTTGACTTAGAACTTACAGAAGTTGCTTCGGATCCGATTGTCCTGAGCTTAGGACCCCTGCCATCAGCCTTTTCAACTGCCGCTCCCAAGCCCGATCCTGGCTGCGCCGGATTTCGGCACGCAGCACCACTTGGGAAATCGTCGGCGTGCTGACTCCCCCGAAGTAATCTCCGATGGTCCCCACGGATTCATCCGTTGAAGTGCTGTCACGGAGCGGAAGGCGGTGGCTCCGCTTCGTCGGCGCGCCGACAGTCGAAACAGACGGGGGCCGGCACGGCGCCTGGCATGTCCATCCGCGGCGTCTGCCGGGCCAGCTCTTGAATGGGCTCGAACGTCTTGAGCACGGCCTGATAATCGGCATCGCTCGTCGAGGCGAACACGGCCTGGCCGCACTTGCCGGTCCCGCCGGCGCTCGCGGGCAGGGGGGCCAGCAGGAAGGCGTTGAGTTCGGGTCGCTCGATCCGCAGGCCCAGCGTGTCGCCTCGCCAGCGCGACGTTCGCGGTGTCCAACTCTTGGCCATGCTCGGCTGCTGCGGCTGGTGGCACTCGGCACACCGTCGGGCGAAGACGTCGTTCATTACGTTCGGCAGTTCGGCGGGATACATTTGCCGGCAGCCCGGCAAGTCGGGATGCGCCGTATCGGCCGTGCCGTAGTAGGGCACGTTCAGGTCGATCCACATCAGGATCCGCCGCCGTTCCGGCTCGCTGAGGCGGACGCGCGGCTGGCCGTCCTCGTCCGGATGTCCGGCGAGCACCAGGCCGGCCAGCTTGCTGGGATGCGAGCCCCACTTCTTCGGCGTGATCTCCTGGATGTTCCATTCATGGCCGTTGTACGTGGGGATCCAGTTGACGTAGGGACTGCCGGTTCGCCCCTGGCCAACGTCGGCCAGCATTTCGTAGGACACGTTGAAACAGTCGGTACGGTCGCCCGCCAGATCCGGGCGGTGGGCCTCGTGGGCGTTGTGGCAGCCGACGCAATGCTGGTCGAGCACGGGCTGGACGAGTGTGGCGTAGCAGAAGCCGCGCACGCCCCATTCCGGCGGAGCGAGGTCCTGCGGCTCGCGCGCCAGGACGGAGGGCAACAGCGGACGCGGACCGTCGTGACGCGACTCGTGGCACCCGATGCAGCCTTGGACCTCGCCCGGCATCAGGTGCGTGAAGCTCCTCATGCGCTGCACGGCCCGGCCGTGGGCGTCCAGGGCGATGAAGTACAATGGCTGCATGGGCGGCACGCGGAAACAGGCTGAGCCGTCTTCGGCCACGTCGGCAAAGCCCAGCACCTTTTTCGGCACATAGGTCGCCCCGCACGACACGAGCATCCGCTGGAAGTCGTATAACGGCTGATGGATGCCGGGGCTGGAGATCAGGGCCCGCGTCACCTCCTGGACGACGGCAATCTGCTTCACTTCGCCACGCTCGACATGCGGCTCCAGGCCGTTGTAGACATCTTGGAGGTACAGCGTCGCCATGCTCGCGGCGCCGCCGTCACCGGCCAGTTGGCTGCTGCGGACCGGCGGCCGCGGTCGGGAACGCAGCGGCCGCGGATTGTAGAACCCCATTCCCTCTTGGGGCTCCAACACCGTCGCTTGCTCGGTGCAGTCGTAGTCACGCACCAGAAGCGTCCCGTCGTACGAGACGAGGTAATACCGCTGGTCCAGCGGGTACGGCGTCTGGTACGGCCCCCGCGGCCCGTTGGTGCTGTGAGCGATCCCGCGGAGACGGATTTCCGGTGTGATGTTCCGGATGCCCGCCTGCGCATTGTTGCCGAGGCTGGGGTCGATGATCCCGATCGCTCCGCGGCACGATCCGTTGTGGCCGGTCAGCGTGCAGAGCACCGCGCGAGATCCGGGAATCGGCTGCGGCTCGATGAACGATGCCGGGTCCAACACGCGGTTGCCGAAGAAACCCTGCAGCATGCTGCCGTCGGCCTGGATTGTCCAGAGGCTCTGGATCGGGATGGCCGGCCGATCCACGTACTCCCAACGGCCGTAGATGATGCGGCCGTCGTTCATCACGGCCGGCGTAAAGTCGTTCAGGTAGTTCGCCGAAATGCGGCGCTGATCGGAACCGTCGGCGTTCATGGTCCACAAAATGCCCACCGGCGTAAAGAAGCAGTAAGCTGCCTGCGAGATCCGTGACGAGAGAAACACGATGCGGCCGTCGGGCAGCCAGGCCGGATCATAGTTGTGGCCGTCGTCCGACTGGGTGAGTTGACGCAGGCCCGTGCCGTCCACCTGGATCGTATAGACCTGGTACGGCTCCGCCTTCCTCCGCCAGCCGAAGACAATCGTCTGGCCGTCGTAGGACAGGTCGCAGGCCTGGATCTGGCCGTCGGGCGAATCGACCAACCGAGTCAGACTGTGGTCGGCGACGTCGTAGACGAACAGGCCTCCGCCGTCGCGCTGGCCTTCGCAGTGGTAGGTATAGACGTGCGAGGCACGGATGTGGTGCCGCTGGGCGACGACCAGCTTCGTAAAGCCCAGCTGGGCAGCTTTCAGTTGTCGGACCAGCTCGGCCGATTCCTCGACCGTGGGTGGCGGCGGAGGGCCGCTGCCGTCCATCAGCAGCTTGTTGGCGGGAATGAATGCCCCCAAGGCCGCGTCGGCCGGCCGCGTCGCGTAGACCTCGATCTCCGACGCCCCGGGATTCGGGCCGCCCCACGAGCTGGTAAAGCGAATCGTCAGCTTCCGCGCGACGGCGGCCTCCGCCAGGGGCATGCGCTGGGGGCCATGGCCGCCGACGAGCGTGCCCTTGAGGGCCACCGCGGGGGCGTCGTCCAGGCGGATTTCAAAATCCTTCCAGTTTTCGCTGGCGGCGAAGGCTGTGCGACCGTAGTACACGACTTCGGCAATCGTGACCGGCTCCGGCCATTGGAGCGTGAAGACGACTCCTTCGGGATGGTCGTTGCCCCGGGCAACCCAGGCCTTGCCGACGTCGTCCGCGCTGCCCGGGGCGGGCACTTGGCCGTCGCAGGCGAACGGAGCCTGGTACTGGTCGCTGTGGGCGGTGGAGGCGGAAGCCTGAGCCTTGCGGGCCAGGTTTTCCGGCTTGGCTGGGGCGCCCGAGGCCGGTTCCCCGGCCAGCAGTCCCGACGCCTCCAGGGCCAGGACGAACACGGCCACAACGGCTGTGGACCATCGCGAAGCGTTCATACCATCTCCTTTTCGTGGTGATTCCCGTTCTCTCGTCTATACGATACCTCCCCGGCCTCACGATTGCCATCGGGCTTGATCCGCCGGCTGCACTCGCCGCCTCGGGGCGTCTCACTCCAGGTAGGGTTTCTTCTCGGTGACATCCTGCACGTCGGCGGTGACGAATTGCAGGCCGTACGCTTTGCCCACCTCCAGCCCGGTTGCGGTCTGGCGAATGCGGTTGGGAGTGTCGGCCGAGAGATTGACCCCCCGCGACCCTCCTTGCGGAATCGAACAACCGCTGCGGGCAAAAGCCGAGTGTTGACTTTGGATACCGTCCGGTGGCACCGAGTCAGGCTACTTGCCGTACTGGTCTCGATCCGCTCCGGGGCGCCGCTGTCGCTGCTCCACGTTGTGCAGCATCCCCAGGGCGCGCTGCAATCCTGCCTGGCCAAACTTCTCTTTGATCTGGTCGGCGACTTCATCCAGGCGGGCCTGCCGCTCGTGCTCGGCTTCGGGGAACAGACTCAACTGGACCATCGCCGGATGCTCGAAGCCGCTCATCCCGACCCCCAGCAGACGAATGTGCAACCGTCGTGCAGGCAGCCGTTCCGCGAACATCTGATCCGCCGTCTGCCAGATTTCCTGCGTGACGTTGGTCGGCTCGGGAAGCGTCTGGGCACGGGTGATCGTGTGGAAGTCCTCGAACCGGACTTTCAGATGGACCGTGCGTCCCTTCAGGCTGTGCCGCCGCATCCGACACCCGACTTGTTCGCTCAGCTCCAGCAGCCAAGCCCGCATCTGCTCCGGATCTTCCAAGTCCTTGGCGAAAGTCGTTTCGTGCGAGATGGATTTCGCTTCCTGTTCGGGCACCACGGGCCGGTCGTCGATGCCGTGCGACAACGCCCACAAGTGCTCGCCGCCGCTGCCGAAGTGGTGCCGCAGCAACTCCACCGGCATCTGTCGCAGCTGGCGAATCCCGTGGATGCCCAACTTTTCGAATACCCGGCCCGTGACCTTGCCGACGCCCCACAACCGGCCCACGGGCAGCGGATCAAGGAACTCCTGCACGCGGTCGGGGTCGACCACCACGAATCCGTCGGGCTTCTTCAGGTCGCTGGCGATCTTGGCCAGGAACTTGTTGGGAGCCACGCCGACCGAGGCAACCAGACGCAGGCGATCACGGATCTCCTGCTTGATCATCCGGCCAATGCTCTCGGCCGAGCCAAACAGCCGCTCGCTGCCGGCCACGTCCAGGAAGGCTTCATCCAAAGACAGCGGCTCGACCAGCGGGGTGTATTTGTCGAAGATGGCACGGATCTGGTCCGATACCTCGGCGTAGTATTCCATGCGCGGCCGCAAGAATGTCCCGCGAGGGCAGAGCCGGTGGGCGGTGACGGCGGGCATCGCACTGTGGACGCCGAACTTGCGGGCCACGTAGTTGGCCGCCGCCACGACGCCGCGGCCTTCGGGTGTTCCGCCCACGATGACCGGCTTGCCGACCAGTTCCGGCCGGTCCCGTTCTTCGACGGAGGCATAGAAGGCATCCATGTCCACGTGAAGGATCATAGGCGATAACCAACACCCCCCTAGACGCGAATGTACTCAGGCGGCACCGCGTCCGTCCGCCCCGTCGAGCCGTAGGAATCCAAGCAGGCAAGGCCGCCGCAGTTGATCCAGAAGCGGAAGTCCGACCAGCCTTCCCGTGCTTTCAGCATCATTTCTTCGTGATTGCCCAGGATCGGAACGAGTCGGCAACGGTCGCCCAAGGCAATCAGTTGTTCGATGACGCCTTTGCTGTCGATGCCACGGTCCACAAAGTCGCCCAGCGGGGCAAGCACATCGTCCGGCTGCGGTGCGATCAGTTCGATCAGCTTCGCCAGGGCCGTGGAACAGCCGTGGATGTCTCCGATGGCGATGGTGCGGGGCATTTTGTCTCCGGTGTGTCGTGGAATTGCCGTCACTTGACAGCTTCTTCCGGCGGCTTGTGGGTGACGAAGCTGCGATACAACAGCAGATCGTAAATGATCTTGATGCCTCCCGACAAGAAGAACGGCAGGCTGGCCCAGGCCGGGTTTCCCACGAGCAAGGCCGCCAGCATCGGCGAGACGGACGCACCAATCGAGCGAGCTACGCCGGTCACACCGGAGGCCGCCGAGCGTTCTTCGGGTGCGACCACGGCCATCGTGTAGGACTGGCGGGTCGGCACGTCCATCTGCGAAATGCTGAATCGCAACATCAGCACCGTGACGGCCAAGGGCAGATTGGGCATCAACGGCACGAGCATCAACAGGACATTCGACGGCAGGTGGGTGAACACCATCGTGTTGATCAGGCCAAAGCGACGGGCCAGCCAGACGGCCGCCAGCGACGACAGTCCGGCCAGCACGTTGGCTCCAAAGAAGATGCCGCCCAACGTAACCGGTTCCACCCCGAACCGGACGTGGAACCAGTAGGCCACCACGCTCTGAATAACGAATCCGCCCCCGAAGGCATCCAAGGCAAAGAGTCCGGCCAGACGAGCGACGATGCCTTTCGACTGATGCAGACCGAATCGGCTACCCTTGGGCGTGGTCGAGGCTTCTGCCTGGACAGCGATCTCCGTCTTCGGGGACAGGCCCATGAAGACGATGGCAAGAACAAGGCCGAAGGCCCCGTAACCCAGAACCACGGGCCGATATATGTCCGGTCCCTGCAGGCCAGAGTGAGCGGTCGCCTGACAAACCGCTCCTCCCGTCAATGCTCCCAGGGCCGTCGCCAGCGATCCGACGAGGTTGTACCAGGCGAACACGGCCGTGCGTTGCCGGTCGGTGACGAGTTGCGACAAGGCGGCTTGTTCGATGGATAGGAACGGGCCGACTTCGTTGCCGCTGGGACTGATCACGCCGATGGTGGCGGCGACCAGTAGCCACCAGAAGTCTTTGGTGACGGCGAAGACGATGCCCGCCAGCAGCATCAGCATGGCACCGACGATCAGCATTTTGCGTCTGCCGATTCGATCCACCGTGGTGGTGATCCACAGCGAGATGGCGGTGTCGCCCAGCAGCGTCAACGTCAGCAACAGCCCCACTCGCTCATCGTTCAAACCAATGGATTTCAGGTACAACACCAGCACGACCGACAGGAATCCGTAGGCGAACAGGCGAATACAGCGGGTGGCAAACAGCCGCCAACCGTCAGCGTTCAGCGTCCGAGTTGCCGGAAGTTCCGTTGCGTCTGAAGGCATGGCAGGTGGGTGCGGCGTTGTTTGCGATTCCGAGAAACGAAAGCCCAATTACTCTAGCCACAAGCACAGGTATTGACCAACCAACGGCAGTACTTGCATAATAGACCTGCGGTCTTGCCTATTCAACAGGGCAAGATCCGTGACTCACGCTCGGGCTGGGAAGGACGCTACGCTGGAATGTCCTGGAACTGCGAAAATGGGTCAAGGCCGGGTGCCCACGCCGAACGGAGTGGATTCGGATCAACGGAACCTGGTTCCCGCAAGGAGGACAAACATGCCGGAAAACGATATCCCCCGTCAGCAAATCGCAGGCCAGCAATCCAAGATGGGTTCGATGGCTTTACCATACGATCATGAAGCCATTCCTCGGTCAGTTCGTATTCAGGATCATCTCCAGTTCGTCGATCAGAGCCACCTGAGCGGACTTGATCTTCCTTCGAGCCGTTTCCAAATCGAAGAACTCGGCTCGGTCAATCTCCGGGAACTGCTTCTGCTGGCCCGACGTCGGCGGCCACTCCATCATGAACGTGTTGCTGCGGATCGTAGTCGGATCACAGTCGCCCTCGAAGGCCCAAGCATGAACGATCTTGCCGCCCTTCTGTTTCACCGGCTTCAAGGGGACAAACCGCCCGGCGGGGTTCAGGCCGGTTTCTTCCTCGAATTCCCGTTGGGCGGTGAGGAACAGGTCTTCCTCCGGCCCAGGCTCGCCCTTGGGGATCGACCAGTCGCCTTCGTCCTTGTTGCGAAAAAAGGGACCGCCAGGATGAGCCAGCAAGACCTGGATGGCCCCGTCCTTGATCCGATACATCAGCAGTCCGGCGCTCAATCTGGGCATGGTCATCAGCTCCCTGGCAACCGTTCCCGCCGGTTGATTTCGCTGACTTGACCATTGAGCGTCCACAGGTCGTAGAGCAGGCCGATGCCCACCACCCCACCAGTGAACAGGTAGACGATGCCCGTGATCCACTTGCCCATATAGAACCGGTGAATGCCGAAGACTCCCAGGAACGTCAGCAGCACCCAGGCCACCGTGTAGTCCAGGTACCCGACCTGATAACGCAGGTCAGCCCGACGGGCCATGCCGGGGATCAGAAGCAGGTCAATGATCCAGCCGATCAGCAACAGGCCCACCGTGAAGAACCAGATCGTCCCAGTGATCTGCTTGCCAAAATAGAACCGGTGTGACCCCATGAAGCCGAAGATCCAGATGATATAGCCGACCAAGGCGGAGTGGGTGGCGTTGGTTTGATTCATGGTGTTTCCATCTCGGAATGCAGGCGACGATTCGATTCAGCCGCCAATTGTAACGTGTGCGCGACGGGTTCGCAGCAGCCTGCTGACGCCGTCCTTGAGTACGTAAAGGGGATTCCCGTTCGCAGGATCGTGCTCCCAGGCGGAAGGCGGTGGCTTCCTGCGTTTCAGCGGCTTACGCTTTTTCTTTGTGGACATCGTGTTGTGCTCCCGTCGATCCGTCAGGGAAATCTGCTCGCCCGAACATTTTGGCCCATTCCAGGCTGCGGAGACAAGAGCAGTTGCCACCCATCCTGTGCATTGACCAATTCGCGTGTCGTGTTCCAACTTGAATTAGAGTTCGTCAGCGGCCACATTTCTGAGGCAAGTACGACGTGGCCCCGACCGCTGACCCAACGAAGGCTCGCCGTGTCCAGCGGGTGCTGATGGTTGGAGTCGTGGTTCCACGAACCATCTTCTTTGATGGATGCCCCCCTGACAGTCGCAAGCCTTCGGCGTTTCTTGAACGCGACAACGGTTCCTGTCACGAATGGCACTGCCGCTTGCCGGCGTAGGACTTACGGCACGAGGGGGCAACCGTGGAAGGCCAGAATCTCAGCGGCGATAGGGCTTCAGATCCAGGGGGAGACGCGAGGCGACAAGTCAAGTCGTCATTGAGGGAACCGGCGCGCACGGCGACCGGCGGCAGGCCTGACGGTCTTCTCAGGCGATCTACGAAGGAACTGAAGAGCAGTTTCTTCGGGGCTGGTTTCCGCATCGTTGAGCGAACCACGACCGATGGCCGGACTGACCCACAAGACTGCACTCGTGGTAATTCCACCCGCAGAAAGCTGGCCGCCAATCCAGGCCATCCGGGAGAAGTACGACCGCAAGATCCGGCGTTGGATGCCACACATCACGGTGGTCTACCCGTTCTTGCCGCGCGATCAGTTCGACATCGCCAGCCGGTTTCTGGCTGATGCATGCGGGGAAACTCCAGCGTTCGAGATCCAGTTGGCGGCGTTCAACACATTTCGTCACCGCCGCGACAACTACACCGTCTGGTTGCGGCCGGAGCCGGAGGAGCCGTTGGTGAAACTGCAGGCCGCCCTTTGGCAGGCCACGCAGGAAGCCGGAGGTTCGGGGACGTCAAAGCCGTTCCAGCCCCATCTGAGTGTTGGACAGGTGACGGGAAGGGCGAAGATGATCGCGTTGATGGACCAACTGCACGCCGCTTGGAGCCCGGTGCGGGTCAGGATTTCCAGTGTGGCCATGATCTGGCGAAATGAGCCACCCGACGATGTATTCCGCGTTGCGGTTGAAATCCCGCTGATAGAATAACTCCGGGGATTTGCCGGGCCCTCGACAATCGCAGTATCCCAGGAACAGCGTCCATGCAGGAAGACGGGAAGACCGCGGAATTCCGCTTCTACGAGGAACTAAACGATCTGCTGCCGATGGGCCGTCGCAAGCAGTCGTTCACTTATGGTTTCTGGGGCGAGCCCGCCGTCAAGGACGCGATCGAGGCCATTGGCGTGCCTCACACGGAGGTCGATCTCATTCTCGTCAACGGCGTGTCGGTCGGCTTCGCGTATCGGCTCCAGCCAGGGGATCAGGTCTCCGTCTATCCAGTCTTCGAGGCCCTGGACATCGGCCCGGTGACACGCCTGCGACCGCAGCCGCTCCGACAGCCAAAGTTCGTCTGCGACGTCCACCTCGGCAAGCTGGCCCGACGCCTGCGACTTTTGGGATTCGATGTGGCTTACCACAACATGGCCACAGACCCAGAACTGGTGGAGACGGCCTTGGCTGAGCAGCGGACCATCCTCACCCAGGACCGAGGCATTCTCAAGCTGAAGAAAGTCACCCACGGCTACTTGGTGCGGTCGCCGCACGTGCAGGATCAGGTTGCGGAAGTGATCAGGCGGTTTGACTTGCTGGCCGGCATCGACCCGTTCTCCCGCTGCGCGCAGTGCAACGGCTTGATCATGTCCGTCGACAAGGCTGACGTGCAGGCTGACCTGCCACCGAAGACGCGGGAGTACTACCACGAGTTCTTTCGATGCCAAGCGTGTGGCAAGGTCTACTGGAAGGGGACGCACTTCAGCCGCCTGGACGCCGAAGTGCGGCAACTGGTATCACAGGGTACCGAACCGCAAGATCGCCCCGCGATGACTACCACGTGATCTGATAGGACCACCCGATGTCGAAAATGCCGCAGGAGCACGAGTGGATCGTTAACAGCCCCCAACGAGCCCCCGCAACAATCATCCTGGCGCACGGCGCCGGAGCCGGCATGGATACCGACTTCATGAACGCGTTCGCCGATGGCCTCGCGGATCACGGATTCCGAGTCGTCCGATTCGAGTTCCCCTACATGGCGGAGCGCCGCCAGACCGGCAAGCGTCGGCCACCCGATCGCGAGCCCGTCCTGCGGCAGACATGGCTAGACGTGATTGCCACGGTCGAGGCCGAAATGCTGTTCATCGGCGGCAAGTCCATGGGCGGTCGGATTGCCAGCCTGATTGCGGACGAAGCCAAGGTGGCCGGCCTGATCTGCTTGGGCTATCCATTCCACCCCACCGGCAAGCCGGATCAACTCCGCGTTGAGCACCTGCAGACGATCAAGACGCCGACGCTGATCCTGCAAGGTGAGCGGGACCCGTTCGGCAGCGTCGAGGAAGTCCGGGGCTACGCGCTGTCCCGCCAGATCCGACTGCATTGGCTGCAGGACGGCGACCACAGCTTCAAGCCGCGGTCTTCGTCGGGGAGGACGCAGGATGAGAACTGGCGCGAGGCCATTTCGGCCATAACCGATTTTGTCAACAACGGGTAGGATGACGACTGGCGTCGACCAGGACCTTGCCATGCGTATCTCGTTCGACCTTGACGACAAGCTGACATGCTATGTCGAGCCGGCGATGCTATGCCAGTCGCCGGTAGAGGCAGTCGGGCAGCAACTGCATCAACCAGGCCACGAGAATCGAGCGTCGCGTCACGTAGACACGATGTTTGCGACGGCGAATGGCGTGGTCGATCTGTTCGGCTGCCAATTCCGGTGACGCCACCCAGAACCGTTGGTCGACTTGGCGCGATCTTGGATTCCGCAGGGTATTGTTTCGCGGCCGGTCCTTGCCGATCGTTCGACAGTCGCTTTGGCAGCGTCCGGGTAGATTACGGGTTCTGAGCTGGTAGAATGCGCCGTGTTGTTGGGCTGATTCCAATCGCCGCTGGGGAGGTTGCCGATGTCAAATTCATTCGCGATGAAAGCCGTGTTCGTTTTCCTGTTGTTGGTGTCCGCCGCACAGGCCCAGCAACTCAAATCCAACATCCCTTACGCGGACCCTCCACAAGACAGGCAAGTCCTCGACATCTACGCACCTGACGGAGCAAAAAACCTTCCCGTCGTCTTTTGGATTCACGGAGGCGGCTGGCAGGCAGGCGACAAGACCGACGTCCAGATTAAGCCCCGCGTGTTCACCGAACGCGGCTATGTGTTTGTCTCAACGAACTACCGACTACTGCCCAACGTGGAAATGGATGTCCTGATTCGCGACGTCGCCAAGGCCCTGGGCTGGGTGCACAAGCACATCGCCGAGCACGGGGGCGATCCCCAGAGGATCTTCGTCATGGGGCATTCCGCCGGTGCTCAACTGGCTGCCCTGATCTGTATCGACGACCGTTACTTGAAAGCCGAAGGCGTCCCGTTCGACGCGCTCAAGGGATGCGTGCCTGTCGACGGAGACACCTACGACCTGCCCGCGATGATCATGACCGCGGAATTGCGTCAGATGGTCCACGGCCTGCCGCTGCCGACGCCAGGCCACCGCGGCAAATTTGGCAACGACCCCAAGAAGCACGTGAACTTTTCAGCCGTCACCCACGTGACGAAAGGAAATGGTATCCCGCCATTCCTGATTCTCCATGTTGCCGGGCACCCCGACACGACTGCGCAAGCGAAACGTCTCGGTGCCGTGCTGCAACAAGCCGAAATCCCCGTCAAAGTGTTTGGTGCCCAGGAGACGACCCACAACAAACTCAACGCCGACCTGGGTCTGCCCGACGACGCAGCCACGCTGGAGCTGTTCAAATTTCTGGGTCCAATGACCGCGAAAGGTTTGTGACGGCCAGGGGCCGGTAGCAGTCACTTCTGGTTTGAATCCGTTATCCGCAACCTAGATGCAAATGGAACGACGATGAAAACAAACAAAGCGATGGGACGTCGGCAATTCCTAAGAAGTAGTACAGCGGTGGCCACGGGCTTGGCCGTTTGCAGGGCACTGCCGGCAAGGGCGGCACAGGCGAAGTTGAGCACGCCGTCCATGGAAAAACTGGGGTGGCAGTTGAGCGTCCAGCTCTACACCTACAGACGCTACCCTTTGTTCGAGGCGCTGGACAAGGTTGCTGAATTGGGCATCCGGCACATCGAGCCCCTCACCGCGTTGAAGGTGGACGCCAAACGACCGGAGTTGCGAGCCAATGAGGATCTACCGCCGGATGTGCGCAAGGAACTCAAAACGATGCTCGCCGACCGCGGCATGTTCCTCTCGAGCATTTTTGCCAGTTTCACGGGCGAGCCGGCCCAGGCGAAGCGTCTCTTCGATTTCTGCCAAGAGATGGGCACCGGAACAATCGTGGCCGAACCGCCAGCGGGCGCCCTGGACATGATCGAAAAGCTCTGCGACGAATCCCGCATCAACGTGGCCTTTCATAATCACGCCCGCGGGCAGTCCCCTTACTGGAAACCCGAGCAAGTGCTGGCCGCCTGCCAGAACCGGAGCCCTCGCCTGGGCGGCTGCTGCGACGCCGGCCAGTGGGCTCGCTCGGGCCTGGACCCGGTGGAGTCTCTCCGAAAAATGAAAGGCCGCATCATCAGTTTCCATCTCAAGGACATCGCCAAGAGGAACGAACCCAGCTCTCGGAACACCGTGTTCGGTGAAGGCGAGGGCGATTTTGCTAACGTGCTCAGGGAACTCAAACGGTTGGGATATCGTGGCCTGACCACCATTGATTTTGAGCATGACACGCCGGCGTTGCAGGAAGACATGGCCCGGAACGTGGCCTTTGTCGAGGATCAAGCGAAAAGACTGCTCGCGGATACCAATCCTTCACCATTCGGATGACCGCACCTTGACAGGATTGCTCGCTTCGGGCCGGACTTATCGACTGCCCTGCGTCACCAGACGCCAGCTCAGGCGACCGACGTATATCTTACCAGCAGGGCTGATGTCGAACTCAATCTTCATGCGATCTACGACCGGCCAGATGCTGAGCGGAAGCCTATCTGCACCCGTGGATCATGCCGCCCGGCGCAGATCCTTCGCCGTAAACCGGATCAGGAATGTCCCCTCATGTTCACAATTGTCAGCAATGGGAAGGGAATTCCCTCAAGGTCGCCTACTCCGGACTCAAGTTCTTCTACGCCCACACCTGCCCGCGGGAATGGCCCACGCTCACCAAGCTCCGCGTTCCCAAGCAGGTCAAGCTGCCCACGGTGCTGACCGTGCCCGAGGTCGATCAGCTCATCGGCAGCATCCGCAAGCTCGCCTTGAAGTGCTTTTTCTGGACCGTCTATTCCCTCGGCCTGCGGTTGCAGGAAGCTCTCCATCTGCAAGTCTCCGACATCGACGCCGGACGGATGCTGGTGCATGTCCGCCGCGGCAAGGGCCACAAGGACCGCCTGATCCCGCTCACCGACAAGACGCTTCAGATGCTCCGCGCCCACTGGGCCACTCACCGCCATCCCCAGTGGCTGTTCCCCTGCGAAGGCCGCGATCATAAGCAAGCAGCCACCGCCACGCGGCCGATGGGCCAGACCACCGTCCAGGACTGCATCAAGAAAGTCGTCGATCAGCTCGGCTGGGCCAAACGGGGCATCTCGACGCATACGCTCCGTCACAGCTTTGCGACGCACCTCTTGGAAAGCGGAGAGAACATTCGCAAGGTACAGGAATTGTTGGGGCATAAGGACGCGGGGTGCCGAGTTCGCTCCCGGCTTGGCGATCCACCGCATCGCTCGGGTGTTCCGCAAGGGCATCGACAGCCTGGAATCGCGGCTCGACGCACGGCGTCAACGAGTATCCGAACGTTAATTGACAAGGGGGGCCTGAGCGTCCTGCCGATCAGCTCGCTCGGATTGAGCTACCCAGTCACCATCGCCCGGCTGTCCACCGGCATTCCCTGACTCGATTCGATACTCGGCGGCGCGGGCTAGGCGACATGTTGGGCGAGGGGACAGGGGGCTTTTCTGGCCGTGGGAAATCAAATTTCCTATCACTTTATCACTTGGTGCGCATCCAGCTGCCGAAACCGCCGACCGACGCCTCGGCCTGGCACCTGGCCCTGTCTGGTAGAGAATCTCACAAGACCCCTGTATACTGCCGGATATCATGGTGGCAATCCCCGGCGTCTGTTCGCGCCGGGGCCGGACTGCGCCCGAATCTTGACACTCCACGAAACGACCTGTGAGCCAGCCTGGTTACGAGGTGACTCATGAAACGCCGACAGTTTCTTTCCTCAACGGCAGCGGGCGCCGCTGGCTGGCTTGCCGCGCAGCAAATCGCAGGCGACCAACCGAAAGCGGATGGCCCGCCAACTCCGACCGCACATCGATCCGGCGAGCCAGCCCCGACCGAATCGCTGCCGGAGATTACCTGGAGCCGTAAGGTCTCGGTCCGTTACGAGGCCGACGTGGCCGTGATCGGTGGCGGGATCGCAGGCGTCTGCGCCGCAGCCGCTGCGGCCCGCTCGGGCGCCAAGGTGATCTTGGTGGAACGTTTCGCGGTCACCGGCGGTGTGCTGACCTCGGGCGGCGTGTCCAACTTTTGCGATGAAAGCCAAGTCCGGGCGCCGCTGGGTGAGGTGTTTACGGAGATCGTCTCGAATCTGGACGCGTGTGGCGCAAGCGGACAGGGAAAGCCCTCGGTTTTCCACTACGAAACGATGGCTGTCATCCTACAAGAACTCTTGCTGCGCCGCGGGGTCAAGCTGTTGCTGCATACGCGCTTCGTGGATGCGCGCGTCGACCAAGGACGAATCCAGGAGTGTATTGTGTGCGGTTCATCCGGCCCGGAAGCACTGCGGGCGGCGCAGTTCATCGATTGCAGCGGCGAATCCGTGCTCGCACGGGCAGCGGGATTCGAGACGATGAGCGATTGGTACGACGGCCGCTGGCGGCTGCCGATGTCGATGATGTACTTCGTCCGCCACGTGAAGGAAGCCGATGCCGGACCGTCGTTGCCCGCAGGCTGGTTCGAACCGATCAACACCCCGGCGGATCTCCCCATGACCAGCGTATGGCCCGACGGTCCGGGCGGCAATGCGATCAAGATCAAAGTTCCGATGTTCGATGCGACCGACACGGAGAGCTTGACTGCGGCCGAGATCCAGGGCAGACGCCGCATGATGGAGGTCATGGATTTTCACCGGCGAGTCCAGAAGAAACCCTGGCGGTTGGACCACTGCTCGCCGATCATCGGCATTCGGGAGGGGGCCCGGATTGTCGGCGATTACGTGCTGACGGTGGATGACCTGCGGGCCGGCCGCACTTTCGACGACGCAGTGGCGCGGGGCACGTTCTACCTGGACGGCCACAAACCTGACGACGACAAACGGACGTACATCCTGCCGAAGGATCAGCTTGCCGTACCGCCCTACCAGATTCCCCTGCGCAGTCTGCTCGCTCGGGACGGCAAGAACCTGATGATGGCCGGGCGCAACCTGTCGGCAGACCAGTTGGCCCTCTCTTCGGCGCGTGTTTCCACCAGCGCCGCCATGATGGGCCAGGCCGCGGGAATCGCTGCCGCCATGGCGGCCGGCAAGAGCTGCGATCCTCGCGATCTGGATCCCGCGGAAGTGCGTCGCGTGGTATGCGAACGTGGTGCGAAACTGGATGTTTGAGAGCCGACCACCCCATGTCCGACCGACTTGAGAGCAAGCGCGCATTGCACGAGGCCTTCTGGCGCGGCGAGGGGCCGAGTCTGATTTTATGAAGACGGGTGAACACACACGACTCCGATGAAAGGAGCATCCACAATGAAACCCGACAGGATCCTGGTCTTGGTACTCGCCGTGTTCTTGGCGAACTTCCAGAGCCGAAGCTTCGGCGAGGAGCCGGTCGCGAACTCGCTGGGAATGAACATGGTCCGGATCGAACCGGGCTCTTTCACGATGGGGTCGGAAGACGCCGATTGGGACGAGCGGCCGGCGCACACGGTGACGATCAGCCGACCGTTCTTCCTCGGGGCCACCGAGGTGACCAACGCCCAGTACGAGCAGTTCGATCCGCAGCACAAGCAGCTTCGCGGCAAGTTGGGTCTCTCTCGGGAGGACGACGAGGCGGTCGTGTTCGTCTCCTGGCACGATGCGGTGAACTTCTGCCGGTGGCTGAGCGAAAAGGAGGGGAAACCGTATCGCCTGCCGACCGAGGCCGAGTGGGAGTATGCCTGCCGCGCAGGGACGGCGACCGCCTTCTACACGGGCGAAACGCTCCCCGACGCTTTTCACAAGAACGTCGGCATCAGTGGGTTTCCCGGACGGAAAAATGAAACAGACGTCGTTCCGCTCCACGTTGGCAGAACCCCGGCCAACCCTTGGGGCTTGTACGACATGCACGGCAACGTGGAGGAATGGTGCCTCGATTGGTACGGACCCTACGAGGCCGACGCTACGAACAAGGGGACAGGTCCAATTGGTGCGCAGCACCCTTCGGGCCGTTCCGGCAAATTGGACCAGGCCCCTGTTTCGCAGACCGATCCGGTCGGCCGAGCCGCGGGGGACTTCCGGGTCACTCGCGGCGGCAGCCATTCGACCACGCTCGAGTTCCTCCGTTCCGCAAACCGCGCCGGCACGTTGCCGGGCGCCAGGAACTGGCTGACCGGTTTTCGTGTCGTGCAGGGCGAGATGCCCGCGACCAAACCGCTGCCCGCGTGCGAGCCGCCCCTGAATGCCCGTAAGGTGAACCAGGAAGTGCCGAGCGATCTGAGCAAGGGCCCCCATCCGGCGAAGCCCTATTTCGAGGGCCCGCGGCAGTACGTCAAGCAGCCGTCGGCCGAGGACTGCCCGGTCTTCAATCGCCACAACCATTGCCCGGCGATCGCCGCGTGTCCCAACGGCGATCTTCTGGCGATCTGGTACACGTGCCAGACGGAGCCGGGGCGGGAACTGGGGATTGTCGCCAGCCGCCTGCCGTACGGCGAAAGCGAGTGGCAACTGGCATCCAACTTCTGGGACGCCCCCGACCGCAACGATCATGCCTCGGCGCTGTGGGTGGACGAAAAGGGCAGGCTGTATCACTTCAACGGCTTGGGGGCCGCGGCCACCTGGGGAAGTCTGGCGACCATTCTGCGGACTTCCGGGGACAACGGCGCAAGCTGGTCGAAAGCCGAACTGATCATGCCCGAGTTTGGCCTGCGGCACATGCCGATCGAGTCGGTGATCCGCAGCCGCGAAGGGGCGATTCTCCTTCCCTGTGACGCGGTGACCGGCGGCAGCGGCGGATCGGCCGTATTGCTCAGCCGCGACGACGGCAAGACATGGAGCGACCCCGGCGAGGGACGCCCCGCGCCCGATTTCTCCGCCGGCGCCACCGGCGCCTGGATCGCGGGCATTCACGCCGGGTTCGTGCAATTGACGGACGGGCGATTGATGGCCTTCGGCCGAGGCGACAACATCGACGGCCGGATGCCGATGAGTGTTTCGGACGACCTCGGCAAGAACTGGATCTACAGCGCCAGCCCCTTCCCGCCGATCGGCGGCGGGCAGCGACTGGTCGTTCTGCGGCTTCAGGAAGGGCCGGTCCTGTTCTGCTCGTTCGGGCGCGAAATCCGCTTCGTGGACGCCGCGGGGAACGAGCAGGTCGGCTCGGGGCTGTTTGCCGCCCTGTCGGCCGACGAGGGCCGGAGTTGGGAGATCAAGCGGCTGGTCACCGACGACGGGCCGGCGCGCGCGGTCGACGGCGGCGGGAACACGGGGCGGTTTACGATGAGCGCCCTGTCGGCCGAACCACGGGGCTACCTCTCGATCTGCCAAGCGGCCGACGGCGTGATCCACCTGATCTCGTCCAAACAACACTACGCGTTCAACCTTGCTTGGCTCCAGACGCCTCCGCCGGCGCCCCCGGAACCCGTCGAGCTGGATGTCAAAGCGAAACTTCAGACCGTGTATCCGATGGACCGGTTGCCCAGTCAGAGCGGCTGGCGCTACAATGGCACGAATGTGCCGGAGGCCGATGCCGTCACGGCAATCCCCGAGGGCATCCGACTGGTAACCGGACCCGGCCAGCGCGTGCGCTGGGTTGGCGAGCCGGACAAGCCGCTTGCGCCGGCCGATCCGAAACGCGGTCTGACGGCCGAGATCACGCTGCGAGTCACCCGCAATACGGCGGCCGACCGAGGCATCGATTTTGAAACGTATCTGCCCGAACTGGGACGCGGATTCATCACGATTACCACCTCGTCGGTCTTATGGCATGGCGACGGCGTCGAGCGGATCGCCGAAGGACTGGACAATGCGTCGGTCGCTCATACCTACCGGTTGGCCATGTCGCCCGACGGCCAGGTGCAGATCTTCCGCGACGGCCGGCCCCTGGCGGTTCGTCCGGCCGCCTCGCGTCGCGACGCGATGGCAGGCACGGAGGCCGCGCACCTCCAGTGGGGCGAGGGAGCCGGCGGAAGCGAGGCCGATGCGGTCGTCACCAGCTTGGCATACGACGCGGGCGGCGCCTACCGACCCGCAGATGCCCCAAAATGAACACCTGCACCGAAATGCCGGAGCCACTCATGAGATGCCGATTCGTCCCGTGGACGATCATTGCGGTCGTTGTCGGGTTTCCAGCGGCCGCGAAAGCTGCCTCGGCGTGCGATCCGGTGCTCGTCTGATCCATAACCAGTTCCGTGAGCCCGACGCGAGCATTCGCGTCGAGGTCTGTCCCGGTATCCCCAGCGATCAAGACATGATTCGATGAACAGCCATTTCACGCAACTTGACTGGGCCGTGCTCCTGGCGTACTTCGCCGCCACGATGTCGATCGGCTTCTACTTCTGGCGCAGAAGCCGCTCGACGGAAGGCTTTACGGTCGCGGGCCGGTCCCTGCCCGGGTGGGTCTGCGGGCTGTCGATCTTTGCCACCTACCTGAGCAGCATCAGCTACCTGGCGCTGCCCGGCAAGTCCTTTGCCGACAATTGGAATCCCTTTGTCTTTAGCCTCTCGATTCCGATCGCTACCTGGATTGCCGTGCGCTGGTTCCTGCCTTACTATCGCGCCAGCGGGGAAGTCTCGGCCTACGCCCTGCTTGAACACCGCTTCGGGGTCTGGGCCCGGCTCTATGCCAGCGTGTTCTACCTGCTGACGCAGATCGCCCGCATGGGCGTGGTCATGTACCTGATGGCCTTGCCCCTGGCCGTGATCTTCGGCTGGGACATCCGGCTGATCATCCTCGTCACCGGCGTTTCGGTGACGATCTATTCGTTCGTCGGCGGGATCATTGCCGTGATCTGGGCCGACGCGATCCAGGCCCTGGTGCTGATGGCCGGCGCCGTGATCTGCCTGGGCGTGATGATGTTCGGCGTGGAAGGGGGGCCGGCGGAGGTGGTTCGGGTGGCCGCCGCGCAAGGCAAGTTCAGCCTGGGAGAGTTCGGCGCCGGGGTCGAGCAAGGGACCGTGTGGTTCAACGGCGCAAACGCGACGTTCCTGGTCGTCTTGCTCTACGGTCTGTTCATCAACCTGCAGAATTTCGGCATCGATCAGAGCTATATCCAGCGCTATATCGCCTCCCGCAGCGACCGGGAAGCCCGCAAGAGCCTCTGGCTCGGTGCGGTGTTGTACGTCCCCGTCTCGGCCGTCTTCTTTCTGATCGGGACGACGCTGTTTGTCTTCTACCACTCCGATCAACACGAGCACGAACTTGCCGAGGTCAAAGCGTTGGTCGCCCGGCAGCGTCTGATGCAGGAGGGTGTCTATCCCCCGCAGTCCGACGTTCCTTTGGAATCGTCGCTGGCCGCCGACTACCAACAGCAGCTCGATGACCGCGCGGCCACGCTCAACGAGACGGCCATCGGCGACCGGGTGTTTCCGCATTTTATCGCCAAGCACTTGCCGCCGGGTTTGACCGGGTTGCTGATCGCGGCGGTCTTCGCGGCGGCGATGAGCACCGTTTCGACCAGCCTCAACTCCTCGGCCACGCTGCTGATGACCGACTATTACCGTCGATTCTTCAATCGCCAGGCGCGCGAGCGGCAATGTCTGCTGGCTCTGTACGCCAGCACGTTCGTGTGGGGCGCGTTGGGCACCGGCATGGCCCTGCTGCTGGTCAAGCTGACCGAAAGCGCTTTGGATATCTGGTGGACCTTGTCGGGCATCTTCGGCGGCGGCATGTGCGGCTTGTTCCTGCTGGGCATGATGAGCCGCCGGGCCAAGAATCCGGCCGCCGTGGCCGGAGTGATCGTCGGAGTGCTCGTGATCTTCTGGATGTCTTTTCCCAAGCTGATCGACTTCCTCCTCGCGCAAGCGGCGGGCGGCGTCGCTCACGGTTGGGGCCTCGCTCTGCGGCAGTCGGCGACCGGATGGAGGAGTCCCTTCCACGCCTTCATGGTCCCCGTCGTCGGCACCCTGGCGATTCTCCTGGTCGGCGTGCTGAGCAGTCGTTTTCATCGTGGCAACCAGCGCCGGCCGGAGGGAGACTTGCCCGATGCCTGACGAAATCCCCCAATTAGTCGGTCATCCGACTGTACGCGAGGCAGCGGCAAACCGGCGTCGATCCAGGATTCTTTACCGTCAGCAACTGCCTGGTGAACATGGTTTCGCCCGGGCAATACGAGACGCTCCTGTTGCGGCTGGATCGGAGACTGGCCGAGGCGTTTCGATCGTTTGGCATTCACAACTGCGCCTGGAACGCCAACCCTTACCTCTCGGCCTACGCCTCGCTGCCGAACGTGGCCTACGTCGACATGGGTTGGAACACCGATCTGCGGCGGGCGCGCGAGTTGTTTCCCCAGGCAAGGCGAGCCGTCATTTGGAAGAGGGCGGCCTCGCGCTGGATGACCTGACATCGAGTTACTTCGAGGGCGTCACGTGTCCCCTGGCCGAACGCGGACACAACCGGGATGGCAAGAAGGGAAGGCTCCAAGTCAACTATGGCCTCCTGACCAACCCATGGGGAATCCCGGTGGCGGTGTCCGTCTTCAAAGGCAACACGGGTGACCCAAAAACCTTGCTACCCCAGGTCGACAAGATACGGAAGGAGTTTCATCTCCAACAATTTGTGTTGGTCGGCGATCGCGGGATGATCACGCAGACTCAAATTGATGCCTTACGCGACATCCAGGGGTGCGGGTGGATTACCGCTTTGCGTCCCGAAACGATCAACAAGTTGCTGGCGGGTGGGGCGATTCAGCGAGGGTTATTCGATGAAGTCAATCTCTTTGAACTCACGCATCCCGACTTTCCCGGCGAGCGGCTGGTGGCCTGGGGCCGTAACCCCGATCTGGCCGAACGCCGCGCCCGGAAGCGTACCAGCATGCTCGAAGCGACGAGCGGCGAGTTGGAGCGTATCTCGCGAATGGTGAGCCGTGGCCATGTGCGTGGCGAAGAGGCCATCGGCAAGGAGGTGAAGAAGATCCTCAAGCAATACAAGATCGGCAAGCACTACAAGGTCGAAATCCGCGAGGATGGTTTTGACTACCAGCTCGACCGAGACGCACTGGCCGCCGAAGTGGCCAAGAACCACGGACATCCCCAAGACGCAGAAACGCAACTGGCTCGACTCGAGCCGCACATCGAAGCCATCGCCAAGAAGTTCGAGAAGCTCCAGCAACGGACCAAGCAAGGACAACTGCACGGCCGAGACGTGATCGGTGTCCGAGTCGGCAAGGTGGTCGACAAATACAAGATGTCCAAGCACATCGTGCTTCACATTACCGACGACTCCTTCACGTTCGAAATCAACCAAGAGTCCGTGAATGCGGAAGCCGCGCTCGATGGCATCTATGTGTTTCGCAGCGGTGCCGCCGCCAAGGCGATGGACGCCGACCAAACCGTGCGCAGCTACAAAATGTTGAGTAACGTCGAGCGTGCCTTTCGCTGTCTCAAGAGCATCGACTTACTGGTTCGCCCCATCCGCCATCGCCTGGAAAACCGAGTGAAAGCACACATCTTTCTGTGCATGCTGGCTTACTACGTCCAGTGGCACATGACCGAAGCCTGGCGTCCGCTGCTCTTCGCCGACGAGGATCAGGAAAGCAAGGCCTCGCGCGATGCCGTGGCTCCCGCAGAACGGTTGGACGCGGCGCTCAAAAAGGTCCCGTCCAAACAACTCGACGACCGTTCCGGCGTCCATTCCTTCCGCACGCTGCTGAACGATCTGGCTCGCATCGTCAGCAATCTCTGTCGCTGTCCCGGGCTCGGTCCTGAGGCCCCAACGTTCACCAAGACGACCACGCCCAACCCCCACCAATTACGAGCGCTCAATCTGCTCCAGTCCGTCAACGCGTAGGCAGAGCCTGCGCACTCAATTCGAGCAAAAACCCCAAGAAACACGGCAAAACCACGCGATTCAAGAAAGGAACTTCAGACTAGCTCAAGGCAAGTGCGCAAATGGGGACGTTTCCTTGGGAAGCAAGACCGGTCTGGAGAACGGTCCTGCGCCGCTTCCGTGAACGCGTACGGCCCTTGTTCACGGTTTCCTTTTCTCTCCGCTTTTTGCTTGCGGTGCGGTGGGCTGGCGCGCGGCGAAACGGCCGTTGGGTTTGCCAGGGTCGAAGTTCGCGTTCGGCGTGGGGAACTTGGCGTCCACTTGCCGCTGCCAGCGG
>Ga0351913_1071_pt1 | contig 34434 bp, 27 predicted proteins | sample TotcelHT113001M4_FD_206865 | JGI IMG/M metagenome (GOLD analysis project Ga0351913, IMG submission 206865) | Enriched cells from coal bed in the Powder River Basin, Montana, United States - Total cells T11 rep1 HSBNCT.T11.300.1.M4 ... | reverse complement strand
TCGTGCCGAAGTAAAATATTCTACGGTTCAAAACTGGTATCCGGGCGACAAAAACGGTGTCGGTGGAATTTATAATTTCGTTACAAAACGTGGTATTTGCCGTGGTGAATCATCAAAAATAAGCTGGACTCAGGTAGAAACCGGTTCTGCAATCACATGGAAATACCCAAGTTGTGTGCTGATTGGCGATAATTCAGTGGGCGAGTTTAACTCAGTTGCACTTACCAACCACCATCAGCAAGCCGATACCGGAACAAAAATGATACACATCGGCAAAAACACAAAAAGTACCATCACATCGAAAGGTATTTCGGCAGGTAAAAGCGACAATTCATATCGCGGACTGGTAAAAGTGATGCCCGGAGCTACCAATGCACGCAACTATTCCCAATGCGATTCGCTGCTGTTGGGTTCAACCTGCGGCGCTCACACTTTTCCTTACATCGAAGTCGGCAATAAATCGTCAATTGTTGAGCATGAGGCTACCACATCTAAAATCGGTGAAGACCAGATCTTTTATTGCAATCAGCGTGGTATTTCTACGGAAGATGCCATCGGAATGATTGTAAACGGTTATGCCCGAGAAGTATTGAATAAACTTCCGATGGAATTTGCCGTTGAAGCACAAAAGCTGCTGGCTATCAGTCTGGAAGGCAGCGTTGGGTAAAGAAGCCCCACCAACCTCCCCAAAGGGGAGGCTTAAAAAGTTGAAATGAATAACGTTAAATAAACCCGGCAAAATTCTCCCCCTTCGGGGGAGTTAGAGGGGGCCAAAATTTAGTATATGCTATCAATAAAGAATTTACGTGCCTCGGTTGAAGGCAAAGAAATACTGAAAGGGATTAACCTGGAAGTGAAAGCGGGTGAAGTACATGCCATCATGGGACCAAATGGTTCAGGAAAAAGTACACTTGCCAATGTGTTGGCCGGAAAACAGGATTATGAAATTCTGGAGGGTGAGGTCACTTATCTGGGAGAAAATTTACTTGAATTGTCGCCTGAAGTTCGCTCCCGCAGCGGATTGTTCCTTAGTTTCCAGTATCCGGTTGAAATTCCGGGTGTACCAATGGTTAATTTTCTGAAAGCCTCGGTAAACGAGCACCGCAAATTCAAAGGACTTGCTCCACTGACTGCCGGAGAGTTTCTGAAACTGATGCGGACTAAAAAGGAAATGCTTCACCTCGATTCCGAATTGACCAACCGTTCGGTGAACGAAGGTTTTTCAGGAGGAGAGAAAAAGAAAAATGAAATTTTCCAGATGGCCATGCTCGAACCCAAACTATGCATACTGGATGAAACAGATTCCGGACTGGACATTGATGCCCTCCGTATTGTGGCAGAAGGCGTAAATACCTTGAAAACATCAGAGAATGCAACCATTCTGGTAACACACTACCAGCGTCTGCTTGACTATGTTATTCCAGATTTCGTGCATGTTTTGTACAACGGCCGGATCGTAAAATCGGGAGGAAAAGAACTTGCCCTGGAATTGGAAGAAAAGGGCTACGACTGGATTAAAAACGGGAACGATCAATAATCATGAGCATTATTTCTGAAAAAATATCACAGGCTGATCAGTTGGTTTCACTGTTTGAACAAAGCAGGGTAACTTTGAATCAGGGCTCTTCGCCATTGCTAAACCGGATGCGCGAAGTGTCGATCAAACGATTTGCCCAAACCGGTATTCCTGATTTCAAGAATGAAGATTACAAATACACCAATTTGAAACCGGCTTTTGCAAAATCGTACCGTCAGGAATTGGTAAGGGAAAAAGGTGTAATAAACCTGAATGAAATTTTCAAATGCAATGTACCGCAATTGGATACTCATTTGGTATTTCTTGTGAACGGTTGGTTTTACAGCGGAAATAATCCGGGCGCAGCGCTTCCTTCAGGAGTTATTGTGGGAAGCCTGGAGCAGATCGCCAATGAACGTCCGGAATTGCTTGAAAACCATTTAAACCGACAGGCTGGTTTGTCGAACGATCCTTTCGTAGCCTTGAACAGCGCTTTCGCGAAAGATGGTTTTTTCATGCATATCCCAAAAGGTGTGGCAATTGAAAAGCCAGTTCAGGTGATCAATCTGCTAAGTTCCGACGACAATCTGATGGCAACCCAGCGAAACCTCATCATTGCTGAAGCCAACAGCCAGGTAAAAATTCTGGTTTGCGATCATACACTTACCACTCCTTCCGTATTATTCAATACTGTTTCTGAAGTTTTCGTTGGCGAAGGTGCAATGGTGGATGTTTACACCCTCCAAAATCACCACAACCTGTCAACAACGATCAATTCATCGTTTTACAAACAAGAACGCAATTCTACCCTCGTAACAGGCGCTATCAGTCTGCATGGAGGATTGATCAGGAATAACCTGAAAATAACTTTTAACGGCGATCATTCGGAAGCCAGCATGTACGGCATGTCGTTCACCGACAAAAAACAGCATGTCGATAATTTCACCTTAATCGAACATGCTTCTCCAAATTGCCTGAGCAATCAGATTTACAAAAACGTGCTAGACGATGAGTCAACAGGCGCTTTCTCCGGAAGAATACATGTTGCACGCGATGCACAGCAAACCAATGCTTTCCAGCGTAACAACAATATTTTGCTGTCGGACAAAGCCCGGATGCAAACCAAACCACAGCTGATTATTGATGCCGATGATGTAAAATGCAGCCACGGCGCAACGGTTGGACAGATCAACGAAGAAGCACTGTTTTTCCTTAGGGCGCGTGGAATCGGCGAGAAAGATGCCCGTATGATGCTGATGAATGCTTTTGCGCATGAGGTGGTTCATAAAATAACCATTGAACCGCTGCGCGACCAGATTGATGAATTGATTGAAAAACGCCTGAAAGGTGAAATCAGCCTTTGCCACGATTGCGAATATAAATGCAATAGTTAGAATATAAATATTCAAATACGAAAAGCCTTGCAGGAAACTGTGAGGCTTTTTTTGTGTAAAGAAGTTAATTAAAATATACTTTTTACCACAATAAAGTAAATTATTCTTTACTTTTGATGACGGATTGAAAGATAAAATCCCCTTGAATTATATTGCTGATGCTTCAATTTCTAACAATATAAAGAATGAAAGTTAGTGAAATGATCAGAATAATTGAAAAAGATGGATGGCTATGTATCAGGCAAGCGGGAAGTCATCGAATTTATCGTCATCCAATAAAACCAGGTACAGTAATTATTCCGGATCACGGATCAAAGGAATTGAAAAAAGGAACTGAAATGTCGATCAGGAAACAGGCAAGAATTTAATCTGCAATCCGAAAGAAATTTGAAACAAAAAATCCTTGAAAATGGAAACTGTAAATGTTGTAGTTGAAAAAACAAATACTGGCTATTCGGCCTATATACCTGATGTGCCCGGAGTTGTTTCTGTTGGAGAAACGTTCAATGAATTACGCACCAATGTTCAGGAAGCACTTGTCTTGTATCTAGAAACCTCTCTGGAATTTGGAGACAAAATCCCAGCAGTTTTATCCGGAGATTATAGTGTGGCATTCAAATTTGATATTCAAACTTTTATGGAATGGTTATCAAAAATTATGTCGCAAAAAGGTCTTTCGGATATTGCCGGTATGAATGAGAGTTTGATTTCGCAGTATGCCAATGGAGTTAAAAATCCCGGACCAAAGCAATTAAAGCGAATGGAAAAAGCATTGCATCGGTTTGCTGATGATTTGCATGCGATTTCGTTTTAGTTTGGGTAATGCGATTTTTTATCGCGATATTGAAGAAAGAGGCATTATTTTACTCGTACTGCGTGTTTTTCATGTGTTTTTGTGCAGTATGAGTTAAAATGTGCACAGAACAGAAGGTAAAAGAACGCGAGATCAGATCTTTATTGAAAGCCGGTACCGAATTACAATGTAAACGCTTGATTGTTATCACGAATGATTACGCGCAAAAAGAACAACATTCCTGGTTCGGGAATATGGGTGAAATAGAATTTATTCCCTTATGGCAGTGGTTTGAAATGAATGAATAACAGAGTCCTTTTCAATATAAAAACTTCCGCACCCATGGGTTATGCGCATACGAAAAAAGCCGTCTTGTAGCAAGGCGGCTTTTCTATATTTTGAAAGAATTAATCTTTTTTAGATCTTGTTGATGTGCAGCGCAAGTGAAGATTTCAGGTTGGCAGCTTTGTTTGCATGAATAATATTCTTTTTTGCAAGTCTGTCAATCATTGAAACAACTTGAGGATAGCTTACTGCTGCAACTTCTTTGTCAGTTTCAAGACGTAATTTTTTAACGGCATTACGCATTGTTTTGGCATAGTATTTATTCTGCACAGTTTTTACCTCGTCCTGTTTGATTCTCTTCTTTGTTGATTTATGATGTGCCATCTTTTTATTTTCTAAATTGTTAAAATTTATTTGTAGCCCGTAGGGGATTCGAACCCCTGCTACCAGGATGAAAACCTGGCGTCCTAACCCCTAGACGAACGGGCCAACTTGTTATATCCCTGATTTGGGACTGCAAAAATAAACCAATTTTATTAGTCACCAAATTATTTCAGGATTTTTTACCGAAATTCCTTCAACTTCGTTTAGCAGAAGGCTTTTTATTTTGGCGATGCAAAGGAAATTAAGTTTTTTGAATTCACAAGCACATTTAGATAATAAATTATCGCCATTCAACAATTGTTCCCCTGTTTTTTTGAAGGAGTTTTTCGGGCATCGAAGCAACAATCTCTTTCCAGAGCAATTCGATGAGTTTGTATTTGGCAAAATGCCGTGAATAAACAAGGCTGACTTCCCTAAGCGGATTGATATCTGTGAACGTGCGGACATGTTCGAAACGTGCTTCGCTCATCCCGATTGTTGCCAATTCAGGAATAATGGTCATTCCTCCTTCTTTATCGACGATGTTCATGATGGTTTCAAGCGATCCGGATTCGAAATGAAAGGGCAGCGCAGAGTCGGTGGCTCCTTTGAACGAACAGAGGTTTATCACCTGATCTCGAAAGCAATGTCCGTCGCTCAAAAGCCAGATATCCGGAGTTGCAATGTCTTTCAATTTTATGGATTCTTTTGTTGCCAGTGGATGCTCATCGTTTACATACAACATCATTCCTTCATAAAAAAGTGGTTTTTCATTGATTCGGTCTTCGTTGAGCGGAGTAACCAAAATTCCCACATCGAGTAAATCACGGTTCAGCCGATCGATAATATTAGCAGTGGTCAGTTCTTCAACCCTGATATTGATATTGGGGTATGCCCGCTTGTAACTGCCAATAAACAATGGCAACAGATAGGGCGCCAGCGTTGGAATGATCCCGATTTTCAATTCGCCTGAAATCAGATTTTTATGTTCCTTAATAATACTGTTAATTTTTTGTGATTCCTGAAGGGCAATCCGGGCCTGGTCGATGATCCGGCGGCCAACATCAGTAGGTATTAGTGGTTGCTTGCTTCGGTCGAAAATGATCACTTCCAGATCTTCTTCCAGCTTTTTAATTTGCATGCTTAGGGTAGGCTGGGTTATAAAACAATTTTCGGCTGCTCTTCCGAAATGACGAAAGGTATCAACAGCAACAATGTATTCAAGTTGGGTTAACGTAATCATGGTTTTTATTTTGAACTGATAAATATAGATAAAAAGTTAGTTGATTTGTTTTCATGGTTCGTTTAATATCTTTTTCTTTGAAGAACAATTGAACTGTTATAAAGCGAACACATGAAATATTTTGAAATTATCATAGTGATATTACTTCTGTCCCTCCTTTTTTCGTGTGGACAAAGCCATAAGAAACTGGCAGAGGAGAAGATGAACCTGGCCATCGGCATCTGCGAAAAGGGCGATTCGCTGTTGGCCTTGCAGCAATTGGATTCCATTCAGGTTTTATATCCTGAAGCTTTTGAAGCCATCGGTAAAGCAAAAGAGTTCAGCAAAAAGATCAATTCGGAGATTTTATACCGAAAACAGGATCAGTTCGACCAGCTGAATGACCGCATATTGGAACTTGAAAAGTTGTTTGATCAGGAAAAAACTGAATACGACCGCTTTACACAATACATTCACAAAAGGCAGAATTTCGAACGCAGGTGGAACAAATCGTTTATTCAACTTCACCTGGACGAACGTGGCGAATTGTATATTTCGAGCAATTATTACGGAGAACAATGGCTCAACCATGTCGGATTGCGGGTTTACGATGGTGTATTTCAGGCCAAAACCGACTCTGTTTTACTTGACGACCCGAACAATCACCACAGCGAATTTATGAATACCCATTGGGAAAAAGTTAGATATACGAATGGGAAAGACAACGGGGTAATCCAGTTTATTGCCGACAATGCCGAACGCAACCTGAAAGCGGTTTTTCTGGGAAAGCGTATGTATTTCATCGTGCTCGAAACATTCGACAAACAGGCCGTTAAAGACGCTCTTGCATTGTCGAACGCGCTAAAGCTAAGAATCCAGTTGGAGAAGGAAATAAAAGCGCTTCAATCGAAAGTGAATTGAAATTTCTCAGAACAACTTCTGAATTTCTTCAACCGGACGAGCCAGAATAGCATGTGAACCTTTTACAACAAGCGGCCGCTGGAGCAGTTTCGGATTTTCGACCAGTATTTTGATCCATTCATCTTCGGTCAGCTCTTTTCCCTTGTATTGCAATTTGTACAATTCTTCGTTGGTGCGGATAATTGCCTCAATTTTCAATTCCGATTTAACCAGGAAATCCTTTATTTCCTGGGCAGTTATGCCATCTTTCATGTAATTGACAATTTCAAATTCGCATCCTTTTTCTTCAAGGTATAAAAGTCCCTCGCGACTTTTTGAACAGCGTGGGTTGTGATATATTTTCATGAGATTCTGATGTCTTTTTTTGATGTAATTGTAATAGTCTTCCTGGGCACGATACCGCAACCCATTGTTTTGATTGTTGTAATGGTTGCTCAGCTCACTGTCAAGAATGCGCGCCTTGGTGTTGTCGCGAAGCTGAATCCGAAGTAATTCTTTCAATTCCGATTTTATTTCAGGAGAATTTATCGGACACGCAACTTCAATACGGCGGTCGAGATTGCGGGGCATCCAGTCGGCCGATGAAATATAGATATTTTCTTTACCGCCATTGGCAAAAAGAAAAACCCTGGTGTGCTCCAGATATTTGTCAACGATGCTGATAGCTTCAATGTTTTTGCTCAGAATCGGATCATCGATTTTCAGGCCGAATATGCCTCGTATAATTAGCTGTATTTTCACTCCTGCCTGGCCGGCCTCATACAATTTATCGATCATCTTTTGATCAATCAGGCTATTCATTTTCAATATCATGTACGCCTTTTTCCCTTTTCTGGCATTCGCAATTTCCTGATCAATTTTATGGATAAAGAAATTACGCATCGAAAATGGACTTACGACAATCTGTTCATAGTTAAAGTGATTGTAAGTGTGCTTGAAGAATTCGAACATGTTGGCCACATCATTTCCAATCTGCGGATCGGCTGTCATCAATCCTTTGTCGGCATACACACGGGCGGTTCCTTCGTGGAAATTTCCAGTCCCGACATACGCGTAATTTCGAAGTCCGTTTTTCTCTTTTCGCTGTATCCACGCCAGTTTGCAGTGTATTTTCAATCCCGGGATGCCATTGATCACATGCGCTCCTTCTTCCTGAAGTTTGTTCGACCAGAAAATATTGGCTTCCTCGTCGAACCGGGCTTGCAGCTCGATTACAACCGTTACTTTTTTGCCGTTGCGGATGGCATTCAACAAAGCGTTGACGACTTTTGAAGTTTCGGAAACACGGTAAATGGTAATCCCGATTTCCCTTACTTTCGGGTCGATGGCTGCTTCGCGCAGGAAATCGATGAAATGAGAAAAGCTCTGATAAGGATAATGCAGCAAAATATCTTTCTTCCGAAGTTTTTTCAGGATACTTTGCCGGGGAATTAAATCCTTGTGCGGAATAGAGGGTAAATTGTGGTAATAATGATGACGTTTCCCTATTTCCGGAAAATTCATAAAATCCTTGTGGTTATGGTATTTACCTCCTGGAACAGTTTTGTCAGCCCCGTCGAGTTTCATTTTTTTTACGATGAATTCGAGCAGGTCCGAAGGCATATCGCGGTCGTAAATCAAACGGACCGGAATACCTACTTTTCGCCTTTTCAGGCCAATTTCCATTTTTTCGATGAAACTTTTCGAGATGTCATCATCAATGTCAAGTTCGGCATCGCGTGTGACTTTTATGGTATAAGCTTCAAAATGATCGTAATTAAAAATGGGAAAAACTTCATTCAGGCAAAATCGGATGACGTCGTCCACCATGATTATAAATTTCTTATTTCCCTGATCGGGTAAAACCAGAAACCGCGAAACTGACCGGCTGGGAACCCGGATGAGTGCATAAGAAAATTTTTCGGAAGCATTTATTTTTGACAATTTAACCGCCAGGTAAACAGATTTATCGCGCAAATAGGGGAACTTCATCGACTTTCCGAGCATTATCGGGATGATGTTCGGAAGTACTTTCACATTGAAATACTTTCTCACAAAAATACCCTGCTCGTGTGTCAACTGCTTTTCATCGACCATGAAAATATTTTCATTGGCCAACTCCTTCCAAATATTCCGGTATATTTCCTGGGCCTTTTGCTGTTGATTTATAACGGTTTCCTGAATTTTATCGTACAGTTCGGCAGCAGTATAATCGCCTAAAAGACCTTCTTCGTCTTTGCCAAATTCGAGCATACGGCGCACGGCAGCAACCCGAACCCTGAAAAACTCATCGAGGTTATTGGAGAAAATTCCCAGGAACCGAATTCGCTCAAACAAAGGAACGGTGTGATCTGCGGCCTCCTGAAGCACTCGTTCGTTAAACGAAAGCCAGCTGATTTCACGGTTGTTGTATTTGCCAGATATGCCCATTTCCTTTTCTTTATTGAGAGAAAAAATTCATGGCTGTAAGTTACAGCGATTTTTCTTAATCCTCATGTAAATTCAGCTTTTCCAGTCCTTTTTGTATGGCTTCCTGAAAAATTGGTAATCCTGAAATTTCGTTCAGGGTTAAAATTTTGTTTTTGGGAGCCTGTGTTTCTTCCTGAAGGAACAATTCGAACCAACCAACGTTTTGCCATTGTCCGAGTTTGTAGCCTACTTTCAGGAATTCGCCACATTTACGGTAACCGAATTGCTCGTGAAATGCCACGCTCGATTCGTTGGGCATGGTAATAATGGCCAGCAAATCGGCAATTCCCTGGTAACGAACCATTTCATTCAGGCTGGTATAAAGTGCCTGCGCCACACGTTTGCGGTGAAAATCAGGATGAACATACACTGAAACTTCCTTGGTCCAGCGGTATGATGCACGGCTTCGATAGCCTGATGCATAAGCATATCCTGCAATCCGGCCATCAAATTCACAAACCAGAAAAGGCAATTCAATCATAATTTCCTGAATCCGTTTCCAAAATGAATTTTCATCAGGAACGTTTTCCTCAAAAGTGACAGCTGTTTCCAGAATAAATGGCGAATAAATTTCCAGAATTCCCGGAACGTCAGTTCGTTCGGCAAGGCGAATGATTGGGGTCATATAATTTCAAGTTTCAAATTACATTTGTCATTATTGGTCATACAATTGTCACTGATAGTCATTAAATTGGCATGAACAATTGACGACAGAATGACGTGAAACAAATGACAATCAATGACTTTTGCGAATACATTCCAATCTGATCAGTCGCAATCTTAATTCAGGTCGTCGCTGAATTCCATCAGAAAGGCTTTGATGAACCCGTTGATGTCGCCGTCCATCACTGCCTGAACGTTGCCCGATTCGAAACCGGTCCGAACATCTTTCACCAGTTTGTAGGGTTGCATCGTATAGGAGCGGATTTGCGATCCCCATTCAATCTTTTTCTTGGTCGAATTGATGAGTTGTTCGGCCTCACGGCGTTTGCGCAGTTCGAGTTCATACAATTGTGATTTCAGAAGGCGCAGTGCATTGTCTTTGTTCCCGAATTGGGAACGGCTTTCGGTATTTTCGATGATTATGCCGGTTGGAGCATGCCGAAGCCTCACACCGGTCTCGACTTTGTTGACATTCTGTCCGCCTGCCCCACCCGACCTGAAAGTTTCCCAGGTAATGTCGGCAGGATTAATCTCCACTTCAATGGTGTCGTCAATCGAGGGCGAAACAAACACAGATGCAAAAGTGGTCATTCGCTTGCTTTGGGCATTGAACGGTGACAGGCGCACCAGACGGTGAACCCCGTTTTCGCTTTTCAGGTAACCATAAGCATAATCACCTTCAAACTCGATGGTGCAACTTTTTATGCCCACTTCGTCGCCACCATGGTATTCAACTGTTTTTACCGTGTATCCCTGTTTCTCGCCGTAACGCATGTACATCCGCATCAGCATTTCGGCCCAGTCGTTGCTTTCGGTTCCGCCTGCACCTGCATTTATCCGAAGAATTGCGCCCAGTTTATCCTCCTCTTTCCTGAGCATATTTTTGACTTCCAGCGCTTCAATAAGTTCCCGCGTTGTCTGAAATTGCTGCTCAATATCTTCTTCGTCAGCCTCTCCGGCTTCAAAAAATTCATACAGCACCAGCATGTCTTCCGCATGGCGGTCAACTTCAGCAAATCCATCCGTCCAGATTTTTACTGAATTGATGACTTTCATTTGTGCTTCGGCTTCTTTGGGATTGTTCCAGAAGTCAGGATCCTGCGTTTTAAGCTCTTCCTCTTGTAGTTGTATCAGTTTTTGAGCGTAGTCAAAGATGCCTCCTTAACGCATCCCGGCGATCAATAAGATCTTTAACCTGTTCTTTGAGAATCATTTTTATGTTTTTAGTTTACTGAAAACAAAAGTAGAAAATGAATCGGGATAATTGAATTAAAAAAATCAATTCCCCCAAACTACTTCCTTTTCAATAGATGAGACTGCCTGAATATTGTATGCGTCTCCTCCGGGTTCGAACATATATGCAAATAACCTTACCGTATATTTTTTCCCGGCTTCAGGAGTAAATCCTTGCGCCCAACCAGTACCAGCCGCGCTGATGGTTGAATTTTTGATATTGCTTTTAAGCTCAGTACTTCCAAAAACAAGTTTATCAACGTCAATAATATTGATTGAATAACTGGTCGCATCAGTAATCAGCGTCCAGCTCATATCTAACTGATGTTTAACTGCATCGTATTCGCATTTATCGAGTGTTGGGATCGGCAAAACCTTGTCGGTTAAAACATCCTGGAAATCCTGTTTTACCCCATTTGTAAAAGTTGCAGAGAAAGTAAAAGTGGTGGCAGCCGGTTTGGTAGTTATGAATTGGGTTTCGGGCGTTTCGAAATAGAAGTTGGTTTTATAGTTCTGATTTGCCTTTAGCGTGTACGTTTTGCCTGGTTCGGCAGTACTGACAGCGGTAACACTTTCGAATGAACTTAAGGTGTAAGCATACATAGAAATGCCGTAAACGGTGCTGGTTCCGGATTGTTTCGCCACGATCATTACATCGCCAACTCCGGTAACCTGGTCGTCATCTTTATTGCAGGAAGTGATAAGAAGCGTTAAAAGTACGACCGCTAGAATTTTAAATTGGTTCATCTGCTTATGCTTTTTAAATAAATAATCATTGATGACAGGGTGGTGTCGGCATCAGAAAGATTGTTTCACAGCAAAGATATTTATTTTGCACAATAACCCTAACCTGAAGTAGGACGAGTTTAATTTATATCGTTTGTCCGGACTGTATGATATTTGGAATCAGTCCACTAAATTAAAGTGGAAAGAATTTCAGAAATCGAGAATTTTGCACCGCAAATCACTTCATCGCTTGCACCGTAATAAATGAAAATGTCATCGCCTTTTACATAATGACCGCTGGTAAATACCACATTCCCGAAAAACCCGGTTTGCTCGTAAGTTTCAATCGGTTCCATAATGGGATCAACGCTGCGTGCAAGTACTTTGGAAGGATCGTTGATATCGAGCAACAAGGCTCCCAGGCAATAGCGATGTTCGCTGTTGGCGCCATGGTAAATTTCGAGCCAGCCCTTTTCTGTCCTGATGGGAGCTCCGCCGGCACCAACACGTTTCGAATCCCACATTTCAGGCCGCGTTGTGGCTACACATTTGTGCTTTCCCCAGTAAATCAGGTCGGGCGATTCGGCCAGCCATATATAGTTTCCACCCAGTTCAGGGCTGCTGGGACGGTGCAAGGCGTAATATTTTCCGTTTATTTTTTCCTCGAAGAGCGCGCAATCTTTGTTGTGTGGTGGAAAAATCATCCCTTTACGATCGAAGTTCTTCCAGTCTTTGGTGCGGATCAGTCCAACACCAACGCCGAATTCAGACACTTCGGTAAACGATAGGCTGAATCCATCAGTCATGGTGGCCACCCGGCAATCTTCAATGCCAAAGGTTTCCAGTTCGCCTTTCCCAAAAATAGACGGATATCCACCGGGTTCTGAAAAATGAATTCCATCGCCGCTGCAAACCAATCGCAGATAGGAAAGTGTGGTCAGATAATCCTTCTTCCTGAAATTGATTATCCGCGGATCTGAAGCATCCAGATCGGGATCATTCGTATCGAAACTGAGAATTTCAATATTTCCGTTGCTATTATGTACAGGAAAACTGATCCTGCCTTTAATTTGTTTGGGCCTTTCGGCAACACGGATCAGCAACCAGATTTTGCCTTCAAATTGAAATACGCCCGGATTGAGCAGACACATAATTTCCATCCCTTCAATTGCGGGGTTCAGATCAGCCGGACGAAGTAGCGGGTTTTGAGGGAATCGTTTTGCAATATCCATTTCTTAAAAATCAATCAGGAATTCAGTAAAAATAGCATAAATACAGCTAATAAAATCTACCCACAAATGTCCCCGGATTTATTTCAAAAGTCGATTTTGATTTCATGATTAATGTTTTAACTTTGCGCCACAATTTTTAAATAACTGTTTATCATTTAAATTTAAGCAAAATGCCAGCAAAAATCAGATTGCAGCGACATGGTCGCAAACGGTATGCTTACTATCACATTGTGATAGCTGATAGCAGGGCACCACGGGATGGTAGTAATATTGAACGTATTGGATCATACAATCCAAACACAAATCCTGCTACTATTGAACTCGATTTTGACAAAGCCATTGACTGGCTTGCAAAAGGTGCTCAACCAACCGACACCGTAAGAGCTATTTTATCTTACAAAGGAGTAATGTACAAAAAACATCTTTTAGGTGGTGTAGCCAAAGGCGCTTTCACTGCTGAAGAAGCTGAAACCAAATTCGATGCATGGGTAACCGAAAAAGCGAATAAAGTTCAGGCTAAAAAAGATGGATTGGTTGTAAATTCAGAAACTTCGCGCAAAGCTCAGCTCGAAGCGGAAACCAAGAAGAACACTGAAAGATTGAATGCAATTGCAAAACGCAATGCTGAAGCTGTTGCCGCTGCAAGAGCTGCTGCCGCACCTGCACCTGCGCCAGTTGTTGAAGAAGTAGCCGAAGAAGCTGCTCCTGAAGAAACTGAAGGTTAATAACAGCGTCGTGTCATGCCGAACGTTCGACTGAGCTCACGTCGAAGGCTTGTTTCGGCATCTCTGAATAGAATCAGACCCCGAAATAAATTCGGGGTGACTGGTAGGGAATAAAACAGACAACTAATAAAAGCGATAGAGAGATCTGTCGCTTTTTTCTATTTTTACCAACATGGAAACAATACCGAAAAACAATTGTATAAAAGTGGGCTATGTGCAGAAACCACATGGCATCAACGGCGAACTGGTCATCCGCTTTCAGGAAGAATACTACGAAACGCTCGAAGAATATCCTGCACTTTTCCTTGAAATCGACAATTTGCTTGTTCCATTCTTTATTGCTGAAGAAGGACTTCGGTTTAAATCGTCCGAATCGGTGATTACCCGGCTTGACTGGGTTGATACAGATGCAAAAGCCAAAGCGCTTTGCGGATTGTCAGTTTTTGTAAACAAAGAAGATGTGATCGAGTCCGACGATGAAATGAGCCCACATGCATTGGTTGGTTTTCAGTTATACGACGAAACGCTTGGGCTGATCGGTGAAATTAGCGAAGTACACGATTACGCCGGAAATATGTTGCTTTTGGTTGAATACCAGGACAAAGAAGCATTCGTACCGCTGAATGAAGATTTGATTGTCAGTATAGACGAAGACAAACGGGAAATAGAACTACGAATTCCGGAGGGACTGTTTGATTTGGACGAGGAGTGAAGCCCCACCCAAACCCTCCCCAAAAGGGAGGGCTTAAAAATACACACTGAATTGTTCTTTTTATTGAAATGATCGGGTACCGGTTTCATCTCCCCTCCTTTGGAGGGGTCGGGGGAGGCTTTTTTTCTCCCTTTTTGCAACTTCCCAAATAATTTACCGTCTATAAATTCGTTTAGAAGTTCAGAACAAACAATCAATTAAATAAGAATCATGAAAACAAAATTAACAGCAGCATTCATTTTATTCGCTTTTATCCTGACTGCGATTCAGGTTCAGGCCGACGAAGAAACCCGCAAAGTTGATCCTTTTACCGAAATTTCACTACGGGTTGGAGCAACAGTTCACCTCGTGCAGGGTGCAAAACAAAGCCTCGAAATTGTGGCCAAACCATCGGCACTCGAAGAATTAATTACAGAAGTGAAAAATGGCAAACTGATTATCAGGTTTCCCAACAAAAACATTTTATGGACTACTTTTAATCCGGGCGAAATCACCATTTACATTACCACTCCTGAAATTAACGGATTGGGCGTGGCTGGCTCGGGCGATATTATCGCCGAAGACGAAATCAAATCCAAAATCATCGATTTGGCTGTTAGCGGAAGCGGAAATATCAAACTTTCGGAGCTTACTGCCGAACGGGTAAAAACGACCATTTCAGGCTCAGGCAATATTGTTCTGGCAGGTGAATCCGCTGCACAGGATTTGAGCGTGAACATCTCCGGCAGCGGAAATTTTAAAGGTATGAAGTACCCTGCCGATGATGTGACTGTTAAAGTTTCAGGCTCCGGGAATGTGGAGGTTGAGGCCAATAACAACCTTTACGTTCGTATGGCTGGCTCCGGAAATGTTACCTACAAGGGAAAACCTATGATCGATCAGGCAATAACCGGTTCGGGTAAGGTGAGAAGTGCAAAGTAACAGAAGTTAAGCGTCGTGTAACATAGCTGCCATTCATGTAACATTTCTGCAAACGTTTGCAATTGAGCTGTCCGAATGTATCATAGGTGATCATCTTTGTATCATTTCGGATACATGCTTTTTGGGGTAGGCAGTAGTTTTGGGAATACAAAAAATCTATTCCCGACACTTATGAAAACACAAAAAGTAAGTACTGTAGCAATGATTATCGCGCTGGGCGGTTTTCTGTTCGGCTACGATATTGCAATGATCTCCGGAACTACTTCCCAATTAGAGACAGTTTTCCAGCTTAGCAAGTTCTCCCTTGGTTTTACCGTAGCCATTGCATTAATCGGCACCATTATCGGTACCATTATAATAGGCAAACCGGTTGACCAGTTTGGCCGTCGTAAATCGCTCATTTTTCTTTCCGGACTGTTTGCCCTTTCAACGCTTGGCAGTGCACTTTCTCCCGTTTGGGGCGTGTTCCTCTTTTTCAGGTTTCTGACCGGAATACTTCTGGGCTGCATTTCAGTAGTTACGCCCATGTTTATTGCCGAAATATCTCCTGCTGCCCAACGCGGCCGTCTGGTAGTAATGAACCAGTTTAATGTAGTGACTGCTATATTTCTGGCATACGTAATTAATTACCTGATTTCAGGCGCCATTGAAACCGCTTCGTGGCGTTGGATGATTGGTGTTGAAGCCATTCCCGCCTTTTCATTCTTTGTACTGCTTTTCGGGATGCCGGAAAGTCCGCGCTGGATGGCCATGAACCACAGAAAAGAGGAGGCCATCAACATCTTTACCCGCATTGGCGCAGCAAATCCTGAAGGTGAAGTGAAACTCATTACTGACTCTATTCAAAGTCAGGAAAAAACCGGCCATTACAATCTGTTTAGTAAAGAGAACCGCTTCCCGGTAATGATTGCCATTTTGATCGCGGCCTTCAATCAGCTTGCCGGCATCAATGCCATAATCTATTACGCCCCGCGCATTTTCGAAATGACCGGCATGGGTCAAAATGCTTCCCTGCTTCAGTCAATCTCAATTGGACTGACCAATCTGCTTTTCACCATCGTTGCACTGTTCTTAATCGACCGTTACGGACGCCGAAACCTCCTCATGGCAGGTTCGGTAGGTATGGTATTTTTTCTGGGAATGTTGTCCAAGGCTTTCTTCACCAATAACTTCACCGAGTTCGGTGGCTATGGTGTAATGATTTACCTGATGGGATTCATCGCCTTCTTCGCTTTCTCGCAGGGAGCTGTACTCTGGGTGGTTATCTCCGAAATATTTCCGAATAAATTACGCGCCAAAGGTCAGGCGCTGGGCAGTTTTACCCATTGGATCATGGCAGCAGCCATTAGCTGGTCGTTTCCGGTTTTTGCCAACATGCCGTCAATTGGCGGAGGCCCTTCGTTTGCCTTCTTTGCTGTAATGATGGTGCTGCATTTCTTCTTTGCCTGGAAAATTCTGCCTGAAACCAAAGGTAAATCACTGGAAGAAATTCAGGATGAAATGAATAAACAGCGGAATGAAACTAAATAAATTATGAAAATAAAGAACAATCAAATTCTTTGTATCGGGGAAATTCTTTGGGACAATCTCCCTTCAGGGGCAAAACCTGGGGGCGCCCCAATGAACGTGGCCCTGCACCTGAACCGTATCGGACAGAAAGTATCCATTTCAAGTAAAGTTGGGAAGGATGAAAGAGGTAAAAAATTACTCGCTTTTCTTGAAGATTCAGGTTTGCAAACTGATCTGATTCAGATTGATGAAACGCTACCTACCAGCGAAGTATTGGTTCATTTGGACGAAAACAACAATGCAACTTACGAAATCTGCGAACCGGTTGCATGGGACAACCTGGTTTTAACAGATTCTCTGAAAAGTCAGGCAAAAACATCTGGCCTGATTATCTACGGAACATTGGCTTCCCGTAATCCTGAAACAAGGAATACAATTCTTCACTTGCTTGAAAATGATGTTGTAAAACTCATTGATGTAAACCTGCGGCAACCATACGACACAAGGGAAATTGTCGAACAGCTTATCCTGAAATCTGACATCGTAAAGTTGAACGATGAAGAACTGGGCGTTTTCGGACAATGGTACAACAAACACAAACACGATGAAAAAAGTCTGGTGAAATGGTTTGCCGAAGAGTACAATTCGAAAATGGTTTGCGTAACCAAAGGCGACAAAGGCGCATTGCTATACTCCGATGGAGAATTTTACGAACATCCCGGATTTAAAGTGGATGCAGTAGATACTGTCGGTGCAGGCGATGCGTTCCTGGCTGGGTTCATTGCTGCCTTGCTTGAAGGAAAAACAAACGACAAAGCGCTCGAATTTGCCTGTGCAGCCGGGGCTTTTGTGGCAAGTAAAGCCGGAGCAACTCCGGAATATGATAGGAAAGAAATTGAACAGTTATTAATCTCAAAGTAAACAAACTATGAAGAAAAGATGCATTATTTTGAAACAAATGGCCAGAGGAATTTTCCTCCTGTTGGCATTTCTATTTTCGATTGAAGCAATTGCCCAGGAAGTATCGGTTACCGGAAAAGTTACTGATGAAACCGGGACAGGATTGCCAGGAGTAACCATTGTTGAAAAGGGAACTCAGAACGGTACGATCACAGACTTTAATGGGATTTATTCCATTAAAACTACTAAAAATGCCACATTGAATTTCAGCTTTGTTGGCATGAGGCCACAGGAAATTTCGGTTTCCGGACGCAGCTCCATCAACGTGGTTTTAGAAGAAGAATCCATTGGTTTGGATGAAGTTGTTGCGGTTGGTTACGGCACTCAACGAAAAGCCGACCTGACAGGAGCAATAGAAGTGGTGGAAATGAAATCCATTGAAAATGTGACTTTAAGCTCCGGAAATCCGATGCAGGCACTTCAAGGTCGGGTACCCGGTCTTTACATCGAAAAAACAGGAAGCCCGAATGCCGCCAACAGCCGGATTTTAATCCGTGGTGTAAATACATTGGGCGACAACAATCCGCTATACATTATTGATGGGGTTCCAACCAAACGTCCTGAAGTTTTTCAAAGTCTGAACCCCGGTTCGATTGAATCCGTTCAGATATTGAAAGATGCTTCTGCTTCATCCATTTACGGATCAAGAGCCTCGAACGGTGTTGTGATTGTTACCACCAACAATGGCGCGAACAAAGCCGGGAAGGTGAATATTCAGTTCAACTCTAACCTTTCAGTTCAATCTGAAAAATCGCAGCGGTATAAAATGCTGAATGCTGTTGATCGTGGAAAAGCCCTTTGGCAAGCTTCTGTAAACGACGGTGTTGATCCGGCCAGCGGATATGGAGAAATCTATAATTTTGACTGGAATGGCGATTACACCAATCCTGTTTTAAACAAAGTAACTCCGAATCCTTATGTAGGGGGTAACCAAACAGTTCCTGTTGGCGACACCGACTGGCAAAAGGAAAGTTATGAGACCGGTTATGTGATCAACAATGATTTAACTGTTTCAGGCGGAACCGACAAATCTTCAGTACTCATGAATATTGGTTACCTGAAAAACACCGGGATGTTGAAGTACACCAACTACGACAGGATCAGCGCCCGATTAAACGCTCAATCCAGCACATTCGATAAAAAACTGAAGTTTGGAATGAATGCCCAGATAGTTTCATCCAATGAAACTTTGGAAACACCCGACCTGGGAAGTGCGCCAACTCCGGGACTTGCTGTAACCCTGGCTCCTACAATCCCCATGTACACCACTACTGGCGAATATGCCGGACCTGTCGGTTCAGGATATTCAGATCGTAACAATCCGGTTCACATGCAGTACATCAACCGCTGGGACAATACAAACCGGACGTATCTGTTCGGAAACGTATTTGCTGAACTGGAGCTTGTAAAAAATCTGGTTTTCAGAACCAATTTGGGTATCGATTATTCGATGCTAAACAGGAAGAACATTGAACCAAGTTTTGTTGAAGGATTCATTGCCCGGACGGTAAATAATATGACCATTTATAACAGCGACTTTAAAAGTTACACATGGTCGAATACTGCCAGATACAACTACAAAGTTGGTAAAAGCAGTTTTGGATTTTTATTGGGTTTGGAAGCTGTGAGTGATAATTTCGGTGATTTCACCGGATATAAGGAAGGTTTTTCAACTCAAACGGAAGAATTCTTTGTGCTGAGCGCCGGTACCAGCAATGGAAACAGTTTTGGAACAGCAACAGGCAGCCGTCTGTTCTCCGAATTCGGTAAAATTGAATATAATTATGGCGACAAATACCTGGCTTATGTTACTGTACGTCGTGACGGTTCATCCCGGTTTGGTAAAGATAACCGCTATGGTATTTTTCCTGCAGCCACATTTGGATGGAGAATTCTTGAGGAGGACTTTATGAAGGATGTTAAAAATCTGTCGAACCTGAAACTTCGTGTTGGCGTCGGACGGGTTGGGAACCAGGATGTTGGTGATTTTGCAAGCCTTGGTTTATACGAACCACGCTACGGAGCAACAGCCAACCAGGTTGCTGCAATTTTCCACAACGATTTCTTCGACCAGTATTGGAATGTTGGTTCAGCCTATTCATTAAGTGGCGCTGATTCAGGGAATCTTCCATCCGGCTTTGTTTCCGTTCAGGCAGCAAATTCAGCTTTGAAATGGGAAACTACCGATGAGATAAACCTTGGTATCGATTTTGGATTTTTTGACAGCAAACTGGTTGGTTCTTTCGACTGGTTTAGCCGCACCACAAGCGATATTCTGATCCAACCACCAGTAATTTCTGCTTTGGGCGAAGGGCAGCTTCAGTTCCTCAACGGGGCAACCAAATCAAATAAAGGTTGGGAATTCGCTTTAAGTTACCGCAAAGATGTAAACAATGATTTTAATTACGAGGTTTCTGCAAATGCCAGTCACTTTAAGGATAAAATCACCAAATTACCTGAAGAGGTAAGAACAGGATATCCAGGAAACGCTGAACAATCCATTATAGGACATTCTGAATTATCCGTTTTTGGATACGTATCTGATGGTATTTTCCAGAATCAGGGAGAAGTTGACGCTCATGCGACACAAGTAGGCGCTGGTCCGGGAAGAATTCGCTACAAAGACCTGAACAATGACGGATCAATCGATGCACTCGACCAGAAATTCATTGGTACTTTGCTTCCAAATATGGAATACAGTTTGAATATTAGTGTGAATTACAAAAACTTCGACTTTGCTATATTTGGTTCAGGAGTTTCAGGAAAAACAGGTTTCGACCCTTACACATTCTACAATAATTTCATCCGTGGACGTGAGAATGTTGGGCCGGGCGTATTTGATGCATGGACTCCGCAAAACACCAACACTTCAATTCCGGCTTTGACTTTGTCTGACGGAAACAATGAAACACGATCTTCTGACTACTTTAATGTAAACACATCCTATTTTAAACTTAGAAATATTCAACTTGGCTACACATTCAACTCGGCATCGATTCAGAAAACCGGAATCGAAAAATTAAGGTTGTATTTGATGGCTGACAATCTGTTCTGGTTTAAAGCCAAAGATTTTCAGGGACCAGATCCGGAAAGAACTGATGTGAACAGAATACCGGTCCCAACTACCATTTCATTTGGTGTAAATGTTTCGTTATAAACCTTTTAAATTAACTATCATGAATATAAATAAAATATATATCGGTGCAGCTGTACTTTTAAGTCTGATGACTACGTCGTGTACCAAGTTTCTTGAAACAGAACCACAGGGTTTTATTTCTGCCGGAAGTCCAACTGTTGATGGAGCTGAAGGTTTGGTTACCGCAGCCTATGCCGGAATTGGCAATGACGATATGATTGGCCCGATAGCCAGTATGTGGGTTTACGGAAGTGTTCGTTCCGACGACGCATACAAAGGTGGCGGCGGTGTTTCTGATGTTGAACCGTTTAATTTTTACGAACAGTATAATCTGACCCAACCTTCCCAAGGCTGGCTGGCCGGACTTCCATTTACCTGGGAGAATTTTTACAGCGCCATTTCAAGGGCAAACACCGCATTGCGCACACTGAATGAACTTACCGATGATGAATATCCACTCCGTAAGGTAAGAATTGCCGAAGCCCGATTTTTGAGAGCTCACTCACATTTTATGCTGAAAGTTCTTTTCAACCGGGTTCCTTACATTACCGAAACCCTGACCAATGACGAAATCAAACAGGTTTCGAATCAGGATTTGACCAGCGATCAGTTGTGGAATAAAATCGGCGAAGATTTTCAGAATGGCATCGATAATTTGCCTGCGAATCAGCCGGAGATCGGTCGCGCCAATAAATTGGCAGCAGCAGCTTACCTGGCAAAACTTAGATTGTATCAGGCTTACGAACAGAATGAGAACCATCAGGTTGTAAAAATTAATACTGCCAGATTGCAGGAAGTGGTTACACTGACTCAAATGGTTATTTCTTCAGGAAAATACAACCTGCAACCCGACTTTGGCGAAAACTTCCTGAATGGATACGACAATGGCCCTGAATCAGTTTTTGCCATCCAGTTTTCGATCAGCGACGGCACCACTGCCGGACGGTTGAACTTTGAAAACGGATTGAATTATCCTCATGGCGCGCCTCAGTATGGATGTTGCGGATTTCACCAGCCAAGTCATAATCTGGTTAACGCATTCGCAACCGATGCTTCAGGATTGCCAAAGTTCAATACTTTTAATGATGTAACTTTGAGTGCTGCCGACATTACTCCAACCGGTGTAACTGTTGATCCGCGTATCGATCATTCAGTTGGTATCGATGGGCATCCTTACAAATACCGCAACGAACCAGCCTATATTTTCAGCAATAGCTGGGTTCGCGATGCGGGTGTTTACGGATTTTTCCAGAGCATGAAAGAACAACAGGCAGCCGACTGTTCCTGCTATAAAAAACAAGGTCCGTTTATGGGAGTCTCTAAAAATATAGATATCATTCGTTATGCCGATGTACTTTTAATGCAGGCCGAAGCTTACATTGAACTGGGTCAACAGGACAAAGCGATGCCACTCATTAACCGGGTCCGTGAAAGAGCATCAGTTAGTACCGAGCGTACCAAACTCGCCAACGGAACTTCGCCATCAAACTACAAAATCAGCTTGTACGATGGTTCAAACCTGCCCTGGTCACAGGAAAATGCACGCCAGGCGCTACGTTGGGAAAGAAGATTGGAATTTGCTTTGGAAAGTCCGCGTTTCTTCGACCTCGTTCGCTGGGGAATTGCTGAGCCTACTTTGAATGCTTATCTGGCAAAAGAAAAGACCAGAAAGGGATTTTTGGCAGGAGCTAAATTCACTGCGGGCAGGGACGAATATTACCCAATCCCACAGCGTGAAATTGATTTCACCAAAGGATTGTATAAACAGAATCCAGGTTACTAACATTTAGATAAAAATTCATACTCACCCCGAAGTCCGCAAGCGGCCTTCCCCCCTCTCTTTTAAAAAGAGAGGGGGCGAGCACCGGAGGTGCGTGGGGGTGAGTAGGGAAATTACAGTTCGATTTTTATCCTTAGCCACACAAAATGTTATAGAGCCAATTTTACTATTAAATTTGGTTTAAAACCGAAGTAATTTTTTCCAAAGTAAGTCATCCGCCATGTCTCAAAAAATCATTACTTCAATTTTACTGATCTTCGTTTTGGCAGCATGTAAAACAGCTTCAAAAAAAGAAACAGGTCTGCCTGAAATTCATTTCAGCTTAACGGATATGAAACTGGGCGCTCCTACTGAATTGTTTTATTTTGAAGATGAATACCATCTGTTTTACCAATGTTCGCCCGATTCAGTCAATTTGAATTCGATAAGTTGGGGACATGCGAAATCCACCGATCTGGTTCACTGGCAACTTCTGCCATTGGCCATTCAACCTGAAAACAATGAAATACCAGGTTCCGGAAGTGTCGTGATCGACTGGAACAATTCTTCCGGTTTTGGTAACGAAACAACTCCGATGGTCGCCATTTACGCCACAACTAATGAGCAGAATATAAATCCTGGAATTCAAACTTTAGCCTTATCCTTCAGTACTGACAAAGGCACAAGCTGGAAAAAAGCTTCGACTCCAATTACGCTCGAAAGTTGTTTTGTTCAGCCCAATGAAGTTCGTGTTTTTTGGCACGAAGAAACCCAGCGCTGGATAATGGGCATTTTAACCGGTTACGAAGTCCGGTTTTATTCATCGGTTGATTTAAAAAACTGGCAGTATGAAAGTGTATTCGGCGAAAATGTTTATTCAAAAGTGGGCGACTGGACTCACCTGAGTTTTTTGCCTCTCAAAATTGAAGGTACACAAAACACAAAATGGATCATGATGATCAGTGGAAGCGCCGATTCGCCCAACGAAGGCAGCGGAGTTCAGTATTTCTATGGTGATTTTGACGGCTATGTATTCAAATCAGAAAGAACAAAACCAAAATGGCTCGACAACGGCAGCGACAATTATGCCGGAGTGGTTTTGTCTAATTACGTTGAAGCCGGAAAACCTGCCTGTTACATCGGGTTGATTGATAATTACCGGTACAAACAGGGACAGTCCGGGAGCAAAGTTGCCGATGTTTATACCATTCCCAGAAAGTTGACTTTGCACGACGAATACAATGATTTCTACATCGTGTCGGAGCCTGTTGAGGCATTTGAAACGATTATAGAAAACAAACAACTGCTGAAAGAAACCACCTTTTCCGGAGAACTCAAGATTAAGCAACAACTGGAAATTCCGCTTGAAATAAATCTGAAATTCGACAGCAATAACCGCTTGTATCTCAATTTGGCGGAGGTTTTTGGCATCCGTTTAACCAATGATGTTGGCGACGAACTAACGATCGGATACCATAGTCAGAGGCGTTACTTTTTCATTTCTGAAATCAAAAAAGGAGAAAAACGACTGGATGAATGGGACGGATTTCAATATGCTCCGTATGTGATTAAAGAACCAACGATCGATTTAAAAATTATTGTTGATCAGACTTCTGCCGAGCTTTTTGCAATGAATGGAATGATTTCACTTACCCGAAAATATTTCATTTCGGACAGCTGGAACAAAATTGCGCTGATTTCTGAAAATGGCGACATTACCCTGCAAGAAGGTGACATAAAAGAACTGAAAAGCATTTGGACTGAACGCTAACTTAAACTAAATCACTAAAATAAATGATATGCAGACAAACTATTTCAAAATCCTAATTATTCTTTTAATTCCTCTGTTTTTTGGATGTTCATCAAATTCAGGAAATAAAATGACAGCGTCCAATAGTATTTACACCGAACAATACCGACCTCAGTTTCATTTTACTCCTGAAGCCAACTGGATGAACGACCCTAACGGGATGGTTTATTACGAAGGTGAATACCACCTGTTTTACCAGTATTATCCCGACAGTACCGTTTGGGGACCAATGCACTGGGGACACGCCATCAGCAAAGATTTGGTTCACTGGGAGCACATGCCTGTTGCCATTTATCCCGATTCACTGGGATGGATTTTCTCGGGTAGCGCTGTCGCCGACCTCAAAAACACTTCAGGATTAGGCACTGCCGAAAACCCGCCGTTGGTGGCTATTTACACTTACCACAATGACAAACTGGCAAAAAGCGGAAGCAAAACTCCGCAAAGTCAGGCGCTGGCGTTTAGTACCGACAAAGGTCGCACATGGACCAAATACGCAAACAATCCGGTACTCGAGAGCCCCGGAATTCCCGATTTCCGCGACCCAAAAGTGTTCTGGCACAATGAAACCGGCAAATGGGTGATGATCCTTGCCGTTCAGGACAGGGTGCATCTTTATTCATCGCCCAATTTAATCAGCTGGGCATTTGAAAGTGAATTCGGAAAAGGAATCGGCGCTCATGGCGGAGTTTGGGAATGTCCGGATTTATTTCCACTGAAAGTGGAGGGAAGCGATGTTTCCAAATGGGTGATGTTGGTCAATATCAATCCCGGCGGGCCAAACGGTGGCTCGGCCAACCAGTATTTTACAGGTGAGTTTGACGGCAAAAAGTTTACGCCTGACGAAACCAATGAGAAATGGGTGGATTGGGGGCGCGATAATTACGCTGGTGTGACCTGGTCGAATGTTCCGGAAACCGATGGCCGCAGACTTTTTATTGGTTGGATGAGCAACTGGGATTATGCCAATGTGGTGCCAACCACCGTTTGGCGCAGCGCCACAACAATTCCGCGCGAATTGTCGCTGATCAATCAGGACAACAGTTATTTGCTGGTTTCAAAACCTGTTAAGGAAATGGAAGTGCTTCGAGGTGGAACAACTCCGGTTTATCTTGCATCCCAAAACATTTCAGGCGAAAAAGAAATGGCGCTGGATAGTATCACACTCAGTCAAAGTGAGTTGATTTTTGACTTCAACCTCGAAGACAGCAGCGCTGATTCACTGGGAATTGTACTGGAAAACAATCTTCAGGAAAAATTGGTAATCGGCTATTCGGTAAGTCAGAAGCAATTTTTTGTTGATCGCAGGGCTGCAGGTCCTTCCGAATTCTCGAAAGAATTTGCAGGGATTTCGAAGGCGCCATACACCGCAGGCGGACACCTGCAATTACGGATTTTTGTGGATGTAGCATCAACAGAACTGTTTGTGGATGGCGGAAAACTGGTAATGACCGACATTGTATTTCCCTCAGAGAATTTCACAAAACTGAGTTTGTTTGCTGAAAAAGGTGAAGTAAAACTAAAAAGTGGAAATATCACTAATTTGAATGGCATCTGGAAGAAGAAATAAAAACGCAATTCGAGCCCTGAAGAGGGTTGAATAACACGTTAATATTTAATCCTTAAAATAGTAAACTATGAATCACTCCTGCTTCTTATCGACAGTAAAAGTTTTAAGCGTGTTTGTTATTACGCTAATTAATTTTACCACAATGTTTGCCGGTAATCCGGTGGTTATTCCTATTGAAACTGCACATAACACCTTGCTTCTTCAAACAGATACCCATAATCATTTGCTGATGACTTATTTTGGTGCAAAATTTACTGATGCAAACGAGTATAAATTAGTCAGCACTCAGAATAATCAACATGATGAAAACGGCGGTATTTTTAATCATGCCTACACACCAGCCGGAACATGGAATCTACTGGAACCGGCTCTTAGCATTAGCCATGCTGATGGAAATCTATCTACTGAACTTCTATATGTTTCGCACAAAACAGAGCAAACTGATGAGAATGTAAAAACTGTTTCTATTTTACTTGCCGACCCGGTTTACAAAACAGAAGTAACTCTGTACTTCAAAACATATTTCAAAGAAGACGTGGTGGAGCAGTGGAGTGTGATTCGTAACAACGAAAAAGGAACGTCGAATATGCACAAATACGCTTCTTCCAATTTGAATTTCATTGCCAAAGATTATTACCTCACACATTTTCACGGATCGTGGGGACGTGAAATGAAACCCGAACAAACACGATTGACGCACGGGATTAAAACTATTGACTCCAAACTTGGAACGCGGGCTAATTTGTTTGAACACCCGGTATTTATACTTTCATTTGATAAGCCTGCCACAGAGAATGATGGAAAAGTTCTTCTCGGTACACTGGCGTGGTCGGGTAATTTCAAAATGGATTTCGAAGTGGATGCATACCATAATCTACGATTGATTTCGGGTATAAATCCTTTTCAATCGGAATATCCTCTGGCAGCAGGTACGGAATTCAAAACACCTTCCTTTATCTACACCTTTTCCGACAAAGGAACTGGAGAAGCCAGCAGGCAATTACATCGCTGGGCACGGAACTACCGCATTATGGACGGTAACGGCTCACGACTGACTTTGCTCAACAACTGGGAAGCTACTTATTTTGATTTCGATCAGGAAAAGTTAGTGAAACTTTTTGCTGACGGCAAAAAACTGGGTGTTGATTTATTCTTGCTGGACGATGGCTGGTTTGCCAATAAATATCCGCGCAACGACGACCATGCCGGTCTTGGCGATTGGACTCCAAATGCCAGTAAGTTGCCTGATGGCATTGGTTATTTGGTGAAAGAAGCCGGGAATGCCGGCATCAAATTTGGCATTTGGGTGGAACCCGAAATGGTAAACCCAAAATCGGAATTGTACGAAAAACATCCTGACTGGGTAATTCGTCAAACCGATCGCCCGGAGCATTATTTCCGCAATCAATTGGTACTCGACCTTTCAAATCCACAAGTTCAGGACTATGTTTTCGACATTTTGGATAACCTACTGGGTAAGAATCCTGAAATTGCATTTATTAAATGGGACTGTAACTCGGTAATATTCAATGCACAATCTGCTTATCTGCAGAAAACCAAACAGAAACAATCGCAACTCTATGTGGATTATGTGCACGGGCTTTACAAGGTGCTCGACCGTGTGCGGGCTGCTTATCCGGTTGTTCCTATGATGCTTTGTTCGGGTGGTGGCGGACGTGTGGATTATGAAGCCCTGAAGTATTTCACAGAATACTGGCCTTCAGACAATACCGATCCACTTGAGAGGGTATTTATTCAGTGGAATTACAGCTATTTCTATCCTGCTATTGCTACCTGCAATCATATTACCGACTGGAGTAAAGTGGATTTAAAATACCGTACTGATGTGGCAATGATGGGCAAAATGGGCTACGATATTGTGGTAAGTAATCTGTCTGAAAATGATTTGAAATTCAGTCAGCAAGCGCTTAAAACCTACGATTCGTTCAAAGATCTGGTTTGGCACGGTGACTTGTACCGATTGTCTTCACCCGACGAAAACCCTTACGCTTCGGTGATGTTCGTAAATGACAGTAAAACAAAAGCAGTAGTTTTCAATTATGTGGTAACGAATCGGTTTAATATCACCTTTTCACCTACACCAATTCTTTTAACCGGACTTGATGCCACAAAGAAATATCGCATTCAGGAAATAAACCTGTACCCCGGAACAACAACTACATTAAATACTTCTACCATCTTTAGCGGCGATTTTCTGATAAAGAATGGGTATAATCCCGGCATGAACCTGCAACGAACCAGCGTGGTATTGGAAATTACAGCACAATGATAAAATTATGTCAGATTACTGTTCCCCTTTTTTATTTTGCATGTATTCGGTTGGGGACATTTTAACCCAACTTGCAGCCTCTCCTATAAAATAGCAGAAAAAGCAGGTAAAAATGCAGTTTTTTCGGAGTAAATGGGGTACTATTTTCAACAAATTTCGGGTAAGTATCTGATATTCAGTTGTAGATTTTTATTGACTTTCATTTGTAGTCCCCAAGGGGGTATTGTATATCAGTGAGTTACGGTGTAACTTGCGGGTATGTATTTCAAGGTATCCATGCGCACCAATCCCGCCACGGGAGTCTATTCGGGCTATTACCGATTAGTGGAGAGTTATCGCAACCATTGCGACCGGATATGCCATCGCACCATGCTGAACGCTGGATATCTGGATGGGCTAACTACCGACCAGTTGAACCTGATACAGAAAATACTTACTGCCAAAGTTGCCAATCACGACAATGCTCTGTTTGAACTTCCTTACACCGACGATACAACGGTGATCCGCTATGTCGATGAGTTTTACAATCGGATGGTTGCCGAAAAACGCATCGACGTGTTTGCTGAGAAAAAGGCATCCAAAAACGGTAAAGACCTGCAAATGATCGACCTGAACAGCATCCGCAATAAAGATGTGCGTGAGATTGGTGCCGAATGGATGTCGTATCAGGCGATGTGCCAGTTGCAGATAGCTCCATTTTTAGAAAGCCTCGGATGGAGCGAAGATCAGGCACGTCTGGCCCTGACCCACATCGTCAGTCGGGCAGTTTATCCGGCTTCGGAGCTGGAAACAACGCGGTGGATCAGGGAAAACTCGGCGGTGTGCGAGATCACCGGGTTCGACATCGAACAGATTACCAAAGACCGGCTATATTCCATCTCAAAAAAGTTGTATGCCGAAAAAGAGGCATTGGAGCAGCATTTGTCAACGCGCACCAACGAGTTGTTTGATATTCAGGATAAAATAATACTTTACGACCTGACCAACACTTATTTTGAAGGCCGGAAACAGGGCAGTAAACTGGCAAAATTTGGACGTAGCAAGGAAAAACGCAGCGATGCCAAATTGGTTGTGCTGGGGCTGGTAATCAATCCTGAAGGTTTTATCAAATACTCCTCGATTCTGGAAGGGAACATGGCCGACAGCAAAACGCTGGAAGGGATGATAGGTAAACTGCGCATCAAAACATCCTTCTCGGCCCAAAAAGCCCTGATCGTAATAGATGCAGGCATTGCCACTGAAGAAAACCTGAAGATGATTCTGGGCAATGGTTATAACTACCTGTGTGTGAGCCGTTCGAGTTTGAAAATATACAACATCGAAGCCGGTACGGCCACCGTTTCGGTAACCGACAACCGAAAACAAAAGATTGAGCTGTGCCGGGTAAATTCGGATAGCAATACGGATTATTACCTGAAAGTAGAAAGCCACTCCAAAGAGCTGAAAGAACGTTCGATGAACGAGCAGTTCCGTTCACGCTTTGAAGCCGGTTTGCAACAAATAGCCGCCAGTTTGACAAAAAAGGGAGGCGTAAAACAAGAAGACAAAGTCCATGAACGTATCGGGCGTTTAAAGCAAAAATATCCTTCGATTGGGCGGTACTTCGACATTGAAACCCAAGTGTGCGACCAGCCTGAACTAAAACGTAAAAAGAAGGGGGCTGACAAAGACAAAGAGAAAAATCGGATTGTAAGCTCAGTCAAATGGGCGGTAAAAGAAGGTGTTGACATCAACTCCCGAAGTGGGGTTTACTTTCTGCGCACATCGCTTCAGGCCAATTCTGAAGAAAATGTATGGCAGTTTTACAACACTATTCGCGAGGTGGAAGCCACCATCAGAGTACTGAAAACCGACCTTGATTTGCGCCCCATCTATCATCAAAAAGATGAAAACACGATGGCACACCTGCACCTGGGTTTATTGGCTTATTGGTTGGTAAACACAGTCCGTCATCAACTAAAACAGGAAGGCATTCACAGCGGCTGGCGCGAGATCGTAAGAACAATGAATACTCAAAAAGCAGTGACGACTTTAGCCCAAAACAATCACGAAGAAGTGATTATGATACGCCGTTGTTCGGAGCCAAATGAGCAGGTCCGGAAACTTTACGATGCCCTGAAATACAAATACGCACCCTTCGTAAAACGAAAATCCGTAGTACACAAATCCGAACTTAAAAATTGCCAATTTATTGAACAGCAAGAATTCCATTCGGATTAACTGCAAGTTGGGTTAAATTGAATAGTTAAAATTTTCACGTATTGCACCATCTGGGAAAATGTTTCTATTTTATTTGCAATGAAAATCTGATGTATAATTATTGAGGCCGATTTATCTCTTTTGCTGTTGGCATCGTTTTTTTTCAGCATTAGATGCTGATGTGTTTGAGGCTTGCTTTTTATCATGGATAAAATCAACCCAACAAAGAACTCATGGTGAGGTTGTAAGCATTGATGGCAAAACAATGCGGGGCTCCAGGAACCAGGCATGCGAAACAGCTACGCATATTGTAAGTGCGTGGGCCAACAAGAACGAACTAATATTAGGTCAAATTAAAGTAGACGAGAAATCAAATGAAATAACTGCTATCCTCAAGCTGTTAGATGCTCTTTTATTAGAGAGCTGAGTAATTACAATTGATACGATGGAATGTCAGAAAGATATCGTCGGGAAGATTATCGGAAAGAAGGCTGATTACATTCTTTCGGTAAAAGAAAACCAGAAAGACTTGTTTGAGGATATTCAAGTTAGTTTTAGAATATTACCAACAAGTGATTTTTCTGAAAACATAGATTCTGCTCATGGAAGAATAGAAACAAGAAAATGTAGTATCCTAACAGATTCAAGTCTGTTAGAAAGTGCGGCTAAATGGAAGGGCTTGGTCTCCATTAACAAAATAGAGTGCGAACGATATTTTAAGGCAACCTCTAAGAAAGAGAACGAACCCAGTTTTATATAAGCACATTAAACAACGCAGTATCAATCACCTATAATTAAAAATAATTCGCAATTAATATCGTTGCGTTTGCCTTGTGGGATTTTAATCATGATAATTGGATAATTAAAAAATCCATTACTTTTGAAGCTTATTGACTCTCGTGTTGATCTGAACTAAATAAAGACAAAAAAAAGTGAATTTAAGAATTGACGATATTGATAATGGTCTGATTGCCCAGCTCCGGAATGGAAACAAAGAAGCATTTAAATTGCTCTTTGAAAAATATGGTATCCGGTTGTATCAATTCTCATTGAAGTATTTGCGGGAGAAGGAAGATGCGGAAGATTTACTAAACGAGGTTTTTCTCAAAATTTGGGAAAACCGGAGCTCTTTGAAAACAGACACATCCTTTCAGTCCTATTTATTTACAATTGCATATAATAATATTCGTCAAAGATTCTTACAAAAAAGCAGGGAAGAAAAATACATCCAGATTTTTGCTGAAGAGAATCTCGTTGATTCTTCTAAAGGGGAAGATCAGGTAGATTACACGCAGATTGTTCAAAAGATTAATAAAGTTATTGATTTATTACCCGCCAGAAGAAAGGAAATTTTTAATCTTAGTTACAAAGAGGAATTAAAGAATCATGAAATAGCTGATAAACTTGGCCTGAGTGAACAATTTGTGAAAAACCAGTTGTCAGTTGCACGAAAGTATATTATCAGTAACATCAAAGAAAACAACCACATAGCAAGTCTTTTGCTTTTCTATTTGCTTGCAGGTCAAGACTCAGAGTAAAAAGAATAAAAAAAGTTCCGTTTTGAGAGGTACGTTTTTAAAGTCTGTTGATATTACTTTAAAAGGATACCAAAAAATGGCAATTAACAGGAAGCATATTGATAAGGTCTTTGGTCAGAAGTTCAGTCTTCTCGATCAAAAGAATCTGGAAAGATACTTCGAAGATAGTAATCTCAATGAAGAAGTCAGGCTTGTTGTTAAAGAACAATGGGAACAGTTTGTCCCCAATCCCGCTAGCTGTCCAAATCTTGATCCTATTTTTTATAAACTCTATTATACCATTAACAACCGGGAAGATTCAGCTCCGAAAGGTAGAAGCCTTTTTCTCAGAATTTCTCAGATCGCTGCCATACTGATTGTTGGATTATTAATTGCAACAAGTATCTATTTTTCAAACGATGGCCGTGAAAAAGTAATCACCCAGCAGGTTGAATTTATTTCTCGCAGCGGTTTTCGGAACCAGTTCAAACTTCCTGATGGGACAGTTGGGTGGTTAGGGTACAACTCTGAACTTAGGTACCACGTTGATAATAATGATCGTATCCGCCCCAGCGCGACCATATTTTGTAAAGTATAGGGTTGGCTAGCTTTGCATGAAAAGAATTAGGTATGATGTTACATGAAAAGAAAGCTGAAATGTTTGCCAGCGTTGCCCGGTGGAAACTGAGTTCGATGACCAAAGGTGCGTTTGCCCAATCGGCGGGGATATCGAAGAGTAAATTTGAGTATTGGGTTCGCAAAGTGCGCGAAACGGACATGTCTGCTGATGATTATTCTGGGTTTGTAGAAATTGTCCAGCAATCAGGAGCCAGACCTTTGCCCGAAGTTGAAAATCGGCCAGTCGGATTGCCAACTCCGGAGCCACAAGCTGTACTAACTTTCCCTGGCGGTTTGTGCCTGAAAATATACGGATAGATGCTCGGGTTGAGTGCAAACCTGCGATACTTTTTGTGTTGCAGCGCCATCGACATCCGCAATGGGTTCGATGGATTGGCAGGAATTGTCCGGAATCACCTGAAAAAAGACCCCGTTTCGGGCGATGTTTTCATTTTCTTGAATAAAAACCGCACCCACATCAAACTTCTTTATTGGGACGGCGACGGATTTGCCCTTTTTTACAAGCGATTAGAACGGGGAAGATATACCTTATCAGCCCATAATGAGCCCTCGAAACAAATCCGGAGGGAAGAGCTTTTGATGCTTCTCGAAGGCCTTTCGTTTGATGCGATGAGGCGGAAAAAGCGGTATAAATTTAGTTGATTTTCAGGATAAAATACACACTAAAACCCTTGTATTATATGGGCTTTCAGCGTATATTCGTGCATGAACAATCAGCAAAAAAACTACTCTTTTTCGACACAATCCCTGATGGCACGAGTTACCCTTCTGGAAAACGATCTTGTTGTTAAAGATTCTGTTATTGCTGAACGTGATTCTGTCATCGCTGATAAAGAATCTTCCATTGTTGCCCTCAATTCTTCTGTCTCAAAAATAACAGCCGACCTGAATGCGGCAAAATTTCAGCTCGAACAACTTCGCCGAATGATATTTGGTTCAAAGCGGGAACGTTTTGAATCAACACTCGATTCAAACCAGTTGTCCCTTGAGTTTGAGCCAAAAGCCCTCGAAATAGAAGAATCGGTCAAAGCCGAACGCGAACTGATCAGGGTGAGTTACTTGCGCCAGAAACCTAAAAAAGAGCATCCAGGCCGATTGGCGCTTCCATCTCATTTGCCCGTTGTTGAAACCATCATCGAACCATCGGAAGACACCACCGACATGGTATATATTGGCCGCGAGGTTACCGAAGAGTTGGGTTACACCCCTGGCACGCTTCATATCAACCGCATTATCCGCAACAAATACATCACCAAAGAGGATGAACTGGGCAACCAGAAACAAGTCATTGCCCAGCTGAACCGCCCAATTCCAAAGTGTATTGCCAGTGCTGCTTTGTTGACGATGATTTTCATCAATAAATACATTTATCATTTGCCACTTTACCGCACACTGGCACAAATCAGGCAGATGGGCGTTCCGTTGCCCAGCTCAACTTTAGAGTCGTGGGTAAAATTGTGCTCAGAACTGCTTCGTCCGCTCTACGCCGTCCACCGGCTTTATGTTTTCAGGGAAATTTACCAAATGATCGATGAATCGCCCATGAAAGTTCAGGATCGGGATAAACCGGGGGCATGCCACCAGGGATACATGTGGGTAAGGTATGCGCCATTGTCAAAATCGGCACTCTTCGAATATTATAAAAGCCGCTCCACCAAAGGGCCGATCGACGATTTGACGACTTTCACAGGTTATATTCAAACCGATGGTTACTCAGGATATACCTACCTGGCATCACTGCAAGGCATCACGCACCTCTCGTGCTGGGCGCACGCACGCCGTTACTTCGACAAGGCACTTGGGAACGACCAGCAAAGGGCATCGCATGTGATGAAACTGATTCAATTGCTGTATGCCATCGAGGCACTTGCCCGCGAAGCTGAAATGTCGC
>Ga0351913_1053_pt1 | contig 42700 bp, 34 predicted proteins | sample TotcelHT113001M4_FD_206865 | JGI IMG/M metagenome (GOLD analysis project Ga0351913, IMG submission 206865) | Enriched cells from coal bed in the Powder River Basin, Montana, United States - Total cells T11 rep1 HSBNCT.T11.300.1.M4 ... | reverse complement strand
TAAAGAGGTAAATGATTGTTCAGTGAAAGCACCAAGCCCAGGTTGACTTGAGGCAGGTCCAAGCCATCGCGGTTGTATCCCCATTCCAACCAATCGATATTTCGCGAGGCTGAGGAGAGCGATGTGATATCGAATATCAGCGTCTCATCTTCGCCAGCTATCAAAGAGTTGTAGAAGGTGGTCATAGCGGCTTCTTTGGTGGATAATCGCTCCAGGAAACTTGAGAGCCACTGAGAGCTGAATGTCTCTTTTAGAGAGTACATCTCCGGCAGAAACGAGTCCTCTAGAACGTGGTGAAGGTTCTTAAGAGAGGTCTGATGCAGCAACCTGCTCATCGCAACAGCAAGAATCAAATCTCCGTCCTTGCCAAACGCTTCAGAGAGCTTCTTTCGAAGCTGGATTTCATTGCCCACTGAATCAAGAAGATAAGCAGGACCCAATGATTTCGTCGTCTTGACATCACGTTCGGCGACCTTTGGAATGAGCTTTCCTGAAGTTTCATCCCATACGCCAAGATAATTGCGTTTTTGCCTGGATTGCTTCTTCTCAGGGTCCCAAAAATTTTCGGCTTCGTAAACGTAAGTATGCCCGCGAATCTTCTGCTTGACCAGATACGTCATAGCTAAGAGTAATAACCATAATAGTATATAAATCCTTCGGTAAGTTCGATGACAGAAGAGTTCAATACGAAAAATGGTTACTGCAAAGGCCGGAGTTTAGGTTTTATACCAACAGCTTTATTCCACATACTCTAAGAATAGTTTGATCCTATCGCCGAAACCCATGGTTGAGGGGGTAGATTCAGTATCTGTAGATGAAATTTTGAAGTTTGATGCCGCCACCTGGACTTTATCAACTTTTGTATCCTGACCTCCCCATCGCTTAGGCAAATAAAGCAGGAAAACGAGGCTAATGTTATCGTTTCTCCTTCATAAGGGAAGGTGCCTATTAGGTATCACTAATCGCTATGCAACGATATTATATGCCTAAAAATTGGGGAGGTCAGGTTGTATGTAATATCTGCATAACATTAACTGAAAACATGTTACTGCTTATGCGAAGTTTATATACCAACCTATGTGGTTCAGAGGTCTCTCCGAGAGCACCTTTGCAGAACGCCGATGTCATAATATGACTATAAGATGACATGCACACAGACCAGCCAAAATGGAGATGCTTTGGCCTGATGCCATCGTTCATCCATCGCTACTATAGCATTCTCTTTAGTGCGGATTATGCATAACATTGCTCTATGTTTCCAAGCCGTCTTGCGCCCACCCTTCGTACCCATCTTATGACATTGCCTTTGGAATTTGCGTAAATTATCTCTGGTAAAACCCTTAAGTTGCGCATGGAGCTTACTTTTTTTTATCGAGATCTACTATGTTTAGATGAAGATAGCCCTATCATATACGTCTATGTGCACCCATTTATTGCCATTAAACGCCAATTCTTGGATATGATAATTATCATCTAGATAGTAAACACGTGGGTTACCACCATAAGTAATTGCAGTCAGCGGACTTCCAATACGAGCCAGCTTTATTGGCTCACCTGTTGCGCTAGTGGTTACATTTTCACGACTCCAGCCGCCTGCAAAACCTAGTCGATGAACACAGCGATCCGTACCTAGATAATAAACAACAGGACCACCATTGTAAAATATAGAAGTCAGTGAACTTCCACCTGCTGCAGGAGCTGCGGATGTACGAGTTGTCAAGTCTAAATGATGCCAGCCGCCGCCCCAATAAGCTAATTCATTTACATGGTAGTCGTAACCGAGATAGTAAACGCGTGGGTCACCATTATGAATTGGTGCAGTCAGCAAACCCCCATGCGCCGCATTGGGTACATTTCCTGTTGTCAAATCTCGATTAGCCCACTGATTGGTTCGGCTCCAATATGCCAATTCATAGATATGGTCGTTGCCACCTAAATAATAGATACGTGGATCTTCGTGGTAAGAAAATGCAGTCATGACATTTTGGGAAGAAACCGGTCCACCTGCTTCGTCATGTATTCTCCTAAGGATCCATTTTCCGCCGTCCCATCCAGCTTCTATAATCTTCCCTCCATTATTTTGATAATAAACCCGCGAAAAGCCATTGCGAGTTATCGAAGCTAGAGTAGTTCCCAAAAAAGGATCAGTGGACGCGTCTAATGGTGCACCAACAACAGTTAATTTTTTCCAATATTCAAATAGAGGGCTTACCTTTTGAAAGGCCAATTCATAGATATTGAGGTCGTTAGCCCCGATGCCTTGATAATAAACACGCGGATCTCCATTAACAGATATCGCACACAAAGCAGTTTTTCCGCTAACACTAACAAGGTTTTTCGTAAACCATTTGGATTGATCACTATGCCATCTATACTCATGGATAAACGGGGGGATTTGAAAAATACGTGGATCTCCATGCGAGGTTGTCGATGCCAAGGCGACGGTAATGTCAATTCCTCCTTTTCCTATATTTAGGATAGATACGGATAAATAACTGTTGATCGTTAGGAATTCGGTTGGATATTTAGTCTTCAATTGCTGAGTTGCATAATCACTAAAATCGATAACAACAGAAATTATCAAGAATAAGTTGATGGTCCATCCTCCAGGAAAATTATAGCCATCTGTCATCTCCTTGGCGGTACTGCCGAACACCTATCGGTCATGAATTACTTGAAGGATTCTATCAAGAACCGCCGACTCAATTACATGATCCCCAAAGATCTCGCCACATTCGCCGTAAGATTTGTTAGAGGTAAAGACGATCGACCTCGTTTCGTACCGTTGGGATATCAACTGGAAGAATGCATGAGCACCCTCAGTGCTGAATTGGAGATATCCGATCTCGTCTACAATCAAGAGCTGAAATCTTGCTAGTGTCTTGATCACCTCCTCTAGCCGATCCTGCCGATTTGCTTCGATCAGCCGTTCAATCAGGTCTGATGCGTTAAAGAATCGAACCCGAATTCCTGCATCCAAAGCAATCATTCCCAGAGCAATTGCAAGATGCGTCTTTCCAACACCATGCGGCCCGAGAAATACAACATTTTCGGCATTTCTGATGAATCGAAGAGTCTCTACAAGATCCTTTTCTTAACAAAAAATACTTATAGTTTCCGTGAGTAAATAAAATGGGGTCTAAAAAATGGTAACTGAATCCTTCAAAGGTGTAATTCCTAATATTGAATTCAGTAGTGGCGGTGTAACGATACAATTAGGAATGCTAAAACCACAATACCATCCTATTAACACTGCAATTTTAGGAATTGATGAAAACGAGAAAAATTTGCCAGGACGCCTTAACATGGCTTCCGCGTTGCGTAATGCTTATATTAATAAAATGCCTGTAACCCTTAGGTTAGAGTTTAGTTTCTATATGCCAATAAATGTCCCAGGGAATCCAGGGGTCCCGTCCCAAATTTCACCAAATTTTTGGGCGATAACGCATGTATCCTGGTCGGAGCAATAAGATATGCCTCCAATTTCTGTTGATAACGTTATCGAAACTAATAGCAAAATAAATCGTTATCGATTCAGATTAGAGAGCCTTCCCGGATTGGTCCAAAGAGGTGAAATCCAGCGGAAACCATTTCTTCAACATATTCTGTTAGGCAGGGATTTAGAAAGATTTCCGCAAGCAGAAATCTTTTGGAGGGCCGAAAGGGAAGGCGAAATAGGAATAGGGCGCAACACCTATGCCAATAAATGGATGCCGTTGGGAGACAAGTCTATTCCTGATTATCTCGGGCTGTCATTAGAATTATTAAAAAGAATAAATCTTGAAGCCGCAAGGGAAGATGATCGCTACTGGATGGTGGATCATAAGTCCGAAGATTTGCCAGTTCTAAAAGACCCAAATGGATTTTTTACCAAGATATTTGGTGAGCCTACTGATCGGAAAAGCCAAAAGTTTTTTGATAATTTGCTGGAAGTGACTAAGCTCCTCAAGGTGTATTCGACTATTTATATATCAAAAATATCAAATTTAATTACACAGATTGATATAAATGTAGAAATAAGGGGTAAAAAAAGAGTACTGACTTTCTTTTTTGAGTCATTAGAAGCAAATTTGCCTGATTTTCCGGAAAATATAAGATTATTTACAAATGAGAAAATAATAAGTGGACGTCTTCTTATTGGGATACCTAAATTAGGAGGTTGGGATTGGCCATCGCATGGTCCATGGGCGCAACGCAGCATAAATCTGATAAAAGAAAAAGATGAATACAAGAGATATAGAGAAATTTATAGTACGGAATGGAAATGGTTCAAGGAAGATTACACAGAAGAAATGGCAAGAGCTAAGAATCCCTCTCAGCCAGCTACTGAAGGATTGCATCATCCCATAGTTTTGGGCGCTGGTTGTGAGGATAATGACCTTCCTTTTCCAAACTATTATAATGAATGGTTCGGTAATGATCCTCGTTTCGCAGGAACGCCGAACTTTCAAAAAAACTACTACCGTTCCTTTCACCATTATGGGGGTCATGAAACTGGATTGGAATATAAATTATATTTTGAAGCAGTTGCTCTTTCCGGGGGCGTTTCTCCTCCTCCCAGGATTGTAAACGATAGATATTATAGTGCTCGTGATTGGGGTTATGGAGGAAATAGAATAGATGAGAATCTCAATAGAATGACCTTCGTTGAAGCAATAAGACAATATAACCGATATTCGGAAGAAGGTAAACGCAACGCGTTTTTAATTATTGGACATGTGATTCATCTATTGCAAGACGTTGGGGAACCAGATCATGCTCGCTTGGTTGCACACCCAGCAAGTGGTTATAATGAAAAAGAAGCATACGAGAAATGGGGAGTCTGTCACGTTTTAGCGACAGAAACTTTTGCGGCAGCATGTGCAGCTTGTTCTTGGATCCTTGGAGTGGGATGCTTGTTTTGTGGAGGTATTTCATTTGGGGCCGTAGAGGCCGCTTGCTACGCAAGCATTGACGAAAATGAGATGGGTTTTGAGAAATTAATAGGCGAAAAATGGAATTTGGTACAGATAAAAGACAAAATTGCTGAAATGAGTCCTTTAAATGCATTAAATTATGATACTTTTTTCCAAGATGTTGCAGATTTTGCTATTAATAAAGCCGACGAAAAGGGCCTGAAATCAGCTTTAGGGTGCAGCGCTCTGAAGTATTTCCCACTAATACCGGATTGTGATCCTGATATCAACTCAAATGATGGTAATCAATGTTTACCTTATATAACGTTAACCAATGAGGTTGCACCTAGAATTATTGGATATAGCGCAGGTTTAATTCAATACTTTTATGAAATTGTGAACCATCCCCCATTCGTTCAACGAGTGGTTATTATCCAGGGTCCGCTTGGACTGGTGCCTGATGATTTCACGAAGTTGCCAGCACCCGCAAATGAAGTGTATTACGATTCTCAGTGGATTGATCAAGTGCCAGGTGATCTAAAGATTCGTAACAAAGATACACCTGTGAATAAGCCGATGAATCCTGATCTTCAAGCATACATGTTTATCCAATTTGGGCCAAATTTGCCACCACTAAAAAGTAAAGCTGTTAAACAGGAGACACTTAATGTTAGACTGTATACCGAAAATAACGGCATAAACATCGAAATTCCGATGAAATCGGCGCAATCTCCCGCCATAGGCACCTATTATTGGGGCACCTTCCAATTAAAAAGGACTCAAAAACCATATAAGCTGCAATTGGAGATTCAAGCTGAGGATGCCTCAGCTCATCTAATACAGCGTCATCAGGGTGGCCACCAGCTGGATTCAAATCCAGGAACGGTAGCCAGAGCAAATGTAGATGATCCTCCGTTATACAATTTTATCAGCTACGAGCCAGGGGCTGATAAAAACCACCTTCTAGATGTTGGGCAATCACGAAATTTGAATACCACTATCATAGCTTGGCAGATACTGGAATAGTATGCCACCTTAATTCTAAGGATTACTTCCAGGAGAAGCCGATGTAGCATTCAATACGGCCAAGGAGACTGGGGCATAAGAGCTAATATCTCAGCTCCAAATCAATGCATATAACCTGTTAGAATCCATCTCTCTTTTTCGGCCCATTTCCCTAACCAGAAGACGCCAAGTATTTTTATAAATACCTTTCTAGGTCGATAATCCTGATGGTGCGCTATGGAAAATAGGCTTACAAATTTATGTCGGAGCATATTGATTAGACCAATAGCAGAGAGAAATTTGATTTATGCCTACAAACTATGAAATGACGACTTTGCCCAAAGAACTTTTGAGCTGTTTTCATATACCGAGCTGCTTGTATGAGGCGGTGCGTACAACTTGCAATAGTTCTATGGCATTTTACAAAAATTAGTTCATAATGCCATAGAACTATTTCCGAAGAGCAGCGAGCCCATAAAATCGATTATGCTAAATGAGATAAATGGAGCCGAGGGCCTGGCCAGTCCTCAAACCCCACCGCTCCGACTTAATGCCTCTCTCCTCCTTATGGCTGGCGTTCTGGAAGGAATGAAGGACGAGTCAGGCTATAAGTCTTTCTTTGAGAAAGCTGAGGCAGGATGCTTTAGGCCCTCATGAAAGAGTTTGATGAATAAGAAGGAGGGAGGCAAAAGTCAGTGATGTAGGAGGGGAAAAAGACACTTCGACTTTCGCCAATATACTATACGTCAATTGCCGAGATAAAAGGCTTTCGCTTCAAGTTAGAAAAGACCATTTCACTCCAAAGAATCATAAGAGAATGAGATATCAAGTCCCAGGCAGGCCAGCGCCGATCCGCAGCGCCCTTTTAGGAGGAACCAATCACCGCATAGTGTTGGCCTGACCCTGCCCGAAACTCGACTTTACATAATAAGCCGGGCTCGAAGGCGGCACAAGCGCTGGAATCTCACACAGCGTCCGTTTTAAGGGAACCCGTTCTCATGGGGCCTCGTGCCCGCCCTCTCGCCTTCGACTTCTACTTGTGCCGCATCATGCCCCGACCGTGTATTAGCGCGAGATCCGGCGGATTACTGCGCCTGTTACAGCGCGCAACTTTTTCAGCCCGCCGAAATATCAGCCTCACAGGCTCGTAGCCAAATGCAGGCCACGACGGCATGCATCTCCTGTACCAAGGGATTTTGATTGGCCATATTGCCCCCTGGTGGGGCAAACACCCTTGTCATCAGAGCATCATCGGATACGTTAAGCCCACGGCACGCCCGCCACCCTTCATGGCATGAAGCGGCAAACTATCTATATAATCGTTATGAATATTTGTAGTTGGCGGTCGAGAGTCGCCTGGACTGGAAAATAGATCAATAATTGAGCCGGACTGGGGTCCGGGCTCAAGCGGTAATCTTGGTCTTGGCGATGTACTTGATCAGCTCCGAGCCGATCCTAGCCTTTCTCTGTATCTGATTGGCCACATCGTCCGCGGATGCGCCGCCGGCGGCCAGGGCGCGAATCTCCTCAAGCGTGGAGTCTTCCACGGTGAAGTACTCGTCCAGATCCTTTCTGTGGCCCCATACGTCGCCTTCCAGCATCTCAATGCCCTGCATGTCCAGGAATACCTGGATGGCATTGGACATTGTCTTGCGGTAGGATGGCGGGACCTGAATCATCCTCAGCCTGGGGCATCTCTGCATCAGGTTAAGGAAATCTACATTGCTGGCCCGGAATGCCAGGTGAACTGTCTTCTCATTTGGATTCAAGTTAGGGATCTCATTTCTGGCGCTGATTACTCTAAGTCTCATTTTAGTACTCCAGACCCTAAGATGCATTCCCTAATATTAATAGACACTTCCGAGTAATATCCTTATTAAAATACTGGATTTAGCAGAGCGCTGGAGCGAGGAGAGTTTATACCCTATTCAACAACTGAGATGGGAGATTGGGCAAAATTGGCTAAGAAAGCTAAGCACAGCGATGCCATCATGACCGGCATTCTTGTCACCAAGTTCAAGATGGGCCAAATCAACGTCGAGGATCTGGAACAGATGGCTGTGGATACTACCAGAGCGGAGAGGTGCTCGGCGGCGAAAAAGGTGCTGGACGCTTTGAGAGTAAGAGTAGATCCCGAGGAAAAAATTTATTAAGTTGACCGTAAAAAACAATAACCTTACGTCAGGTTGGGATCTATATCCGAAGAGAACTTATTGCTATTATTTTGCTGGTCCTCCTCTCTGCTCCAGCCTTTGGGAAGATGACGGCAAAAGACTGGTTTGATCAGGGCAATTCTCTCGCGCTCCAGGGCAACAGCTCCGGCGCCATCAATGCCTATGATGAGGCCATCAGGCTGTACCCGGACTACAACCAAGCCTGGAACAACATGGGCTTCGTTCTGAATGCCCAGGAGAGGTATGATGAGGCTCTGAGCGCATTCGACAAGGCCATCGAGATTGATCCTCAATATACAAAGGCCTGGAACAACAGGGGCGCAACGCTCGCCGCTCAGGGCAGATACGAAGAGGCCATCCTGGCCTGTGATAAGGCAATCGAGATAGATCCAGAAGGCGCCACTTTTTGGTTCAACAAAGCCGATTCTCTCTCTGACCTGGGCAGGATCGATGAAGCCATCCTGGCCTATGATAGGGCAATTGAGCTGGATCCGCAATATGAAGCCGCCTGGTACAATAAGGGAGGGGCTCTCACTGACCAGGGCAGGTATGATGAAGCTGCTCAGGCTTATATCGATGCCATCAAGATAAATCCAGAAAATAAAGGTGCCTGGAACAATATAGGCAATGTTCTCTCTGTCCTGGGACGATATGATGAGGCTCTCCCGGCTTATGATGTAGCGATCAAGCTAAGCCCAGGAGAGGCAGATTTCTGGCATAACCAGGGCAATGCTCTTGCCGAGCTGGGCAGGTACGAGGATGCCATCCTGGTTTATGACAGGGCATTAGAGCTAGACCCAAAGGATGCAGATGCCTGGCACAACAAAGGTGTGGCTCTCAATCTGCTCAAACGCACCGCCGAGGCCAGTGCAGCCCTGGCCAGGGCCGAGGAGCTGAAATTTTCCGGCTAGGGCTTCAAAGCTCTTCCAGCTTTTCGACACCCATTTTCTTGACCACGGGCTTCCAGATCTTGTCGGGCATCCAGGCCGGCGCGCCCTTGGGCTTGTCCACCTGCACCCTCTCGCCTGTGAATATGTGCAGCTTCTTCGTGCCCCGCTCCCGGAGCTTGATGTCCGTGTGGCCCCGGTTGGCCGCCTTCAGGGCCGCCTGGCGGGGCGATTTGCCCGTGAAAACTCCGATCTCGTTGCCGTTCTCGTCCCGCAGGGCGAAGTTTCTCATCTCTTTCTCGGCCATGATATTTCCCTCCATAATAGCTTAGCTAGCCATTGCACGCTGGATTGATATCAACTTTGAGGTTCCAGGATGCTTTTGTCAATAGATAATCAATTAGATTTGAAACTCAAACGTTTTATTCATAGACCGTCATTGGACTGCCAGAGGGAATAGCAAAATGAAAATATCCAATTTGAAGCAGCTCCTACAAATAGCCCTGCTCTCAGTTTTGATAGTTGCCATCTCGGCAGCTACCGTATCCGCAAGCGAGAACCTCGTAGCTCACTTCCTGGACGTGGGCCAGGGTGACTCCATCCTGCTGCAGTTCAACAACAAGAACGTGCTCATCGACGGCGGCACACAGGAGATGGGCCCAAGAGTCGAGTCCTATTTGCGCAGCCATGGGGTCTCAAGCCTGGATCTAGTTGTGGCTACGCATCCACATTCGGACCACATAGGCGGCCTCTTAACCGTCCTCAAAGATTTCCCCGTAGAGCAGATCCTGGACAGCGGCCAGGTGCACACTACCCCGACCTTTGAAGATCTCCTAAACGTGATAGATAAGAAGAACATACCTTACAACGTCGCCGAAAGGGGCCAGACGATCGATCTTGACCCCAGCCTCAAGATCGAGGTCCTCTCTCCAACGTCGACCCCATTTGACAACCTCAACGAAAATTCGATCGTCCTCAAAGTCACCTACAACAAAGTGTCCTTCCTTCTCATGGGCGATGCCGGCTTCGAGGCCGAGGACAGCATCATGGCTGCTGGATATGACCTGAAGAGCACGGTCCTGAAAGTAGGTCATCATGGAAGCTCGTCATCTACGGGCACATCTTTCTTGAGCAAGGTCAAGCCAAAGGTCGACATTATTGAAGTCGGCGCGGGCAACGACTACGGCCACCCGACTCAGGCGACTTTAAGCGCTCTGCAGAATACCGGCTCGAAGGTCTACAGAACAGACCTCGACGGGAATATCGTGGTGACAACCGATGGGCAGACTTATTCCGTCTCCACCGGGAAGCAATCCTGGAGCACGACCGGCACCGCGCCAAAGAGCACGGCCTCAGCCGTTGCATGGCCCGCCTCGCCGGTCGCCGCCGTCTCCACGACTTCGCAGGTGGCTTTCGTGGGCTCGGTGAAGTCCAATAAGTATCACTATCCGAGCTGCCAGTGGGCGGAGAAGATAAAGCCCAGCAACGAGATATGGTTCACGGGCAGCGCAGACGCCCGGGCGCACGGGTATGTGCCCTGCGGAGCGTGCCATCCACCGTGAGGTGCTGTAAATGAAAGCTGTTATTGATCGGGTCGAAGGAGAATTTGCGGTTCTTTTGCTGGGGGATAAGGGCGAGTTCAAGCTAAATATCCCCATTTCTCTGCTTCCGGAGGGGTGCAGGGAGGGAGATCTACTGAATGTCTCCATCGAGCGGGACGTTGTGGGGACAGAGCAGGCCGAGGAGCGGGTCTCGGGCCTTATGGAGAAGCTGAAGAAGAAGGGCCAAGGAAAGGGGATTATCCGGGGTCCAGAGGGCTAATGAGCGATCCATCACGCATCTGTTCCTGGAAGATTGCCTTTGCTTTGGATAATCCAATTCGCAGGCTCATCCACAATCCCCAAAAAATCCTGGGCGGGTATATAGAACCAGGACAGACAGTTCTCGATCTTGGATGCGGGCCAGGCACTTTTTCTATCGCCATGGCAAAGATGGTAGGCGAATCAGGAAAAGTCATCGCAGTTGATGTCCAGGAGGAAATGCTCCAAATCGTGAGGGAAAAAGCGGCCCAGCAGGGGCCGGAATCAAGAATCGTCACCCATAAGAGCGGTCCGGACCGAATTGGCTTATCCCAGAAGGTGGATTTTGCTCTGGCTTTCTACATGGTTCATGAAGTACCCAATGCTGAAGCGTTCCTGAAGGAGATTGCCTCAGCGCTAAAACCCAAAGGAAAGCTGCTTATTGTTGAGCCCAGGATGCATGTTTCAGCAACTGCTTTTGAAAAGACGATCGAAGTTGCCCGGCAGGCAGGCTTGAGCTCCATCTCCGAGCCAAAGATCAGATTCAGTAGAAGTAAGCTATTGTCCCGATAATCATGCCTGGTGGCTGCAAAGACGACATGCGGGCTGTCGGGATGCGGGGATTATGAGTGGCCTGGGGCTGAGGTACTTTGCCATATCGCCAAATGAGTCACCAAAGGTATTTCATTAAGAAATGCTGACTGTAGTCCATGTCTAGACTATCGATAGTCATTCTATGCCTGGCAGCGCTCATATTGCAGGCTGTTCCTGCAATTGTTGCAGAGCAGGCAGTTACATCGACCGATTCGGTGATAATAGCACAGTCCTCTGAAATTACGCATGCTGCTTCTGACTGTCCCTACATAGGTAATAGCAATACGCATAAGTTCCACAGGCCAGGTTGCTCGTGGGTGCCTAAGATAAAGCCAGAGCATTTAGTTTGCTTCTCAAGCGCCAGCAAGGCGCTGTCCGCTGGATACGATCCTTGTAAAAAATGCAATCCTATGTAAATTTGGTTGATATTCTGCAATTTTTTTTTGCGGGCCTGCGTGCTTCCTGATGCAAAATAATGCATCTATCGCTACGGCTTCCCGGTCTTCTCCCGCAGCAGCGCCTGAGCATCCGCATGCATGCCGGCGAGCTTCTTGGTGATCGGGTGCTGCGGGCCGTACTCCTGCTCCGCCAGCCCCTTGATCCGCCAGATCTCGGATAGCAGCTTGCCTATCTCCTTCGTTACGTACTTGCGATTTTGTTCGGTCATGGGTCTTGCAGCTCCGGCCGGTCCTTCAATGCCATCCCCTAAAATCGCCCTCGCATTTTATCTTTTTCGTTCTGGTAATATATCTGAATCATCATCGTATCAATAAATATTAAATATAACTTATATGCATTATTTTATCATTTGTTCTTGGGGCAAAGCTTTGAGGGCACATCGGGAGGGATAATTACCATCGCATCGAGTAGACGGAGGGGGACGCTGTGAACCAGGAGGCCATTCTGGCAGTGCTTCCCGATAGCAAAGATGATGCCAAGTCTTTGAAGGAGATCGCCAATGAAATGGGCCTGGACATCACCGCCTATGTCGATTGGATCCGCGTAGAGAGGAGGCTATCAAGCTCTTTGAGGGCTTTAGCGAGATGGGGCTTTGTGGCTTTGGAGCGCAGGCAGAGAGAAGAAGGCCACAAGTTTTGGTATAATGCCTACTGGAAGACCGAGCTGGCAGAGTAGGCGGGCGTGGGCGGCCTGCTGGCAGGGGGGCCTGGTGGGGAGCTGGCAGACATCCGGGCCCGGCTGCGGGAGAGGCGACAGGCTGCGCGGGGCGGGGGCGGAGCACGGCAGAGATCCGGGCGGGCCTAGGGGAGGAGGATATAAAATTTGATGTTCTAGGTGGCGGAAATGTCTTGTTTTATAAAGGATATAATAATATAAATTATGGTTTGTTATCAATCGCAAGATACATTTACGTAACTTCTTATCAAGTGATCTCTGTTGGGAGATTCATGGATAAAAGCGAACTGCTGGAGAAAATACTCATCGATCCGAAGCCCCTATCGATAAATCAAAGGGATGCTGTTCTTTCGGACAAACGTCATATAAGAATCATTGCAGGTGCAGGGGCCGGAAAGACCGAAACTCTGACTAGGCGCATTGTATATCTCCTTCTTTCAAAAAATGTGGATCCTTCTGCTGTTGTCGCGTTCACGTTTACAGATAATGCGGCAGAGAGCATGAAGAGCCGAGTATATGAGCGAGTGAAACATCTTGGAGGCGATGATATCTGTGCCCGCCTGGGCGAGATGTTTGTAGGCACTATTCATGCATACTGCAAACGTCTTCTTCAGGACCACTTCGGATACGGTGATTGGGGTGCACTTGATGAGAATCAGGAAATGGCATATATTATGCAGATTGGTTGGGACTTGGGCCTAGGACAATCCGGAAACTACTCCATAGATTGCGAAGACTTCCTTAATACAACTAACGTCTATTACAATGAGATTATTCCTGAAATTCGTTTTAGGAGAAAGAAAGATGCCGATTTTCTCGATAAAATTCACCACTACGAAACCCTGTTAGATAACCACAAACAACTAACCTTCAATCGGATGATCAGACTCGCCGTGGAAAACCTTCGAAAAAATTCTGAGGTTACAGAACACGTCAAGCATCTAATTGTGGACGAGTACCAGGATATCAATCATGTTCAGGAAGAGCTTATTCAATTAATCGGCAAGTGTGGGAATATATTCATAGTCGGCGACCCGCGGCAGACCATTTATCAGTGGAGAGGCTCGGATGAGCGGTGTTTTGAGGAATTTGCCACAAAGTACCCCAATACGGCCACCATCCATATTACAGAGAATCGACGCTCGACCGTGGCGGTGATAGAGACTGCAAATGGATTTTCAGACACATTTTGTCGCACAAAGTATGACCATATCGATCCAGTTAGAACTGAACGGGGTAAAGTGCTCCTAACAGAAATGGATAGCGATGTTACTGAAGTTCGATGGATTGCAGATCAAATCCAGTTGCTAGTCGATACAGGAAAATGCGCCTATAAGGATATTGCCCTTCTCTTTCGCAGTGTCACTACATCAGCGCCGCCTTTTATCGAAGAGTTTAGACGTAGAGATATCCGGTTCGTCGTCGGTGGAAAGGTAGGGCTATTCCGTCGACTGGAGATTCTAGGTGTTGGGCAATTATTTGCCTGGCTATGGAGTGATGGATTTTGGATACCAAGTAGATCAAAGGGGCGCATCTCAGGTGAAAATCTACTACATGAAGCTTTAATGAATTGGAATATGGGTATACCTGAACTGACAATCGGTGAACAAGGCATCATAAATCTAAGAAAATGGAAAGAATCAGTGCTTTTTTCCTCTTATGACAACTTTACTCAGGTTCTTGATGAATTGCTCGTTATTCTTGGATATCATAAGCTAGACCCCGGAAATGAACGGCATGCTGTAATTATGGCTAATTTGGGCCGTTTCAATGAACTACTGACGGATAATGAAACAGCGATAATGTTAGGGGGCAAAAAGCGTCGAAACTGGGAAAAAAATCTAAAAGATTTGTGCTGGTACATGAACACATATGCATCTTCGAAGTACGATGAACAAACTGGTGATGATATTGCCGGCATCGATGCAGTTCAGTTGACTACGATCCACCAGTGCAAGGGACTGGAGTGGCCTTTGGTATTTATTCCGTGTGTTGTCCATCAGAGGTTCCCATCTAGCCTAATGGGAAAGAGCAAAAATTGGCTAATATCTGAGGATCTTTTTGAAGTGGAGAAATACGAGGGTGATGAAGAAAGTGAACGGAAACTGATGTATGTAGCAATGACCCGCGCAAGAGATGTGGCAGTTGTGAGCTATTTCACCTCTATGAATGGAAGGCCAAAAGCTCGAGGTGACTTTATCGATGATATTGAGCAGCTGGAGTATGTCGAGTCATTATCGCAATCTGACACACTCCCGGATTATGAATACATTGTAACGAATCCGTCCGAGGAGCTACATACATTCACCGCGGGAGAATTAGTCGCGTACGGAAAATGTGGGTATTTCTATCGATTAAGACATGTATGGGGATATCAACCTGGCCTCAACGAATACATAGGCTACGGCACATCCCTTCATTTTTGCATGCGTGTTGCGGCAGAACTTATAAAACAACAAGGCATGTCACCGTTGATAGCAGTGGCGACTGCTGTGGATCGCCATTTTCATCTGCCGTTTATGGCACCAGGGAGAACGCGAGATATCAAGAATAAAGCTAAAGAGCATCTAATGCGATTCACAAGCGCACACCTCGAGGATATGCTTCGAATCCTCGAAGTGGAGACAAGGGTCGAGTTTCCTGTACAGAATGCCATTGTATCTGGGAAGGTAGATGTCATTCTTCACGATGGAGATGCTATAGAAGTGCGCGAGTATAAGACAACTGATACGGCCACGACGCCGGATGATCTTTCTCTTCAGCTTCGGCTGTACACGAAGGGTTTAATGTCAATTGGCAAACAAGTATCCCGGGGATCGGTTGCTTTTCTTGAAAAGGCAAGAATTAACATAGTAAATGTGTCTGAAACAGCAGTTGAGGCAACAGTAGGGCAGGCAGAAAAAAGCATCAGGAATATTCTTGAAGGGAACTTTGAGCCATGCCCCGGTACTGCATGCAAAAAATGCGACTACCAGAAAATATGCAAATGGCGGGCCTAATAACCATGGACAAAAAAATGGCTGAATATCAAAAGGAGCGTCTTAATCGCTACAAACAGCAACTAAAGCAGAGGCTCATCGAGCTTTTTCAGATCGATTCCCCAGACCTTGATTTCGGTGTTTATCGCATTATGAATCAAAAGAGGGATGAAATCCTCCGCTTCATGGATGAGGACCTTATTGAGGCTGTAGATAAGGAATTTGGGAAATACGATTTAGAGGCCCGCTCGAATCTCGTTTCCGAGAAAGTGGCACTAGAGAAGAAAATCCAGGAGGAACTCAGCGAGAATGCACTTCAAGGTGCTGGCATAAGGGACGAGTATCTGAATACGAAACTGGCAAGAGACCTGCAAGAAAAATGGTTAGCGCTCCAGAAAGCAGAAGATGAAGCTTCCATGAGCGACCTGCAGAAAGCTGAGATATTCTCCCATTTAGAAGAATTTTTCTCACGGTACTACAAAGATGGCGATTTTCTCTCGCTGAGGAAGTATGCGGATAAGTATGCCATTCCCTATCAGGGCGAAGAGGTGCTGTTGCACTGGGCTAATAAGGATCAATACTACATCAAAACGGACCGCTTTTTGAAGAGCCACGGGTTCAATGTCGGAGAGTATCGTGTCATGTTCGAAATTGTTCGAGTCGAAGGGCAATCGAACAATAATGGCAAAGGACGTTATTTCGTACTTGCTGGAAATGACGACGATATAACATATGATTCTGATAAGCGCTTGCTTACTGTTCGATTTGCTCATATCCCTCTTTCTGATGAAGAACTTACCGAGAGGTTCTCTCCTGGAAAGGATCGGCAGAAGCCAAACCAAGACGATATCGTAGATGGTCTTGTGACGAAGATCCTTAACTATGATTGTATTCCAGAAGGTCTTGCCGTAGCTCTGAGAGCAAAAGTTCAGGAGACGGATAAGAATCCTCGGTTGCGAAAGCATGTGATGAGCTTCTCGAAGGAGAACACAAGCGATTTCTTCATCCATAAAGATCTTGGGGGTTTCCTCAGACAGGAACTGGATTTTTACATAAAAAACGAAGTTTTCCGGTTGGATGATCTCGACACGGAGAACGAAGTATCTGTGGGGCGGTATGTGAAACGAGCGAAAGTGCTTAGATCTATTGCAGGCAAGATCATAGACTTTCTAGCACAGCTTGAAGATTTCCAGAGAATGCTATGGGAGAAGAAGAAGTTCGTGCTTCAAACTGGCTACTGCATGACCATTGATCATATACCAGAAGCATTCTATAAGGATATCTTGAATAATGAGCTGCAAATCACCGCGTGGAGAAATCTCTACTGCATAGGGGAAAATCAAAATGAGCAGACAACTCTCATCTGCGGACAAATAGACAAAGCCTTCTTAAAGAATCACCCGTACCTTGTGCTGGATACAGCCTTTTTTAATGCAGACTTTACGGATCGTCTATTGGAGAATCTCCAACACCCAGATGGGACTCCAATAACAGATTTTGATAATGCGGTCGGTGGGCTTATGGTGAAAAGCGAGAACTGGCAGGCACTTAATCTGTTTAAGGAACGTTTCAAGGAACAGATTAATTGCATCTATATCGATCCACCATACAATACGGGAAATGATGAGTTCATCTACCGTGATACTTACCAGCACAGTAGCTGGCTAAGCATGCTGGGGGATCGATTAATACTCGCACGTTCGTTTTTAAATACGCAAGGAGTAATTTATACCAGCATCGATGACAATGAATTTTCTCGCCTTATCGAGCTTGAAAATGTCATATTTAAACCAGAAAATTATGTTAATAATATTATCTGGCAAAAGAAATACGCTCCCCAAAATGATGCTCAGTGGTTCAGCACTGATCACGATTTTATAACAGTATATGCAAAAGATAAGCTAACCTGGCATCCATTGCCTTTGCCTCGCACCGAGGATCAAAACAGTCTCTATAATAATCCAGATAACGATCCTAGAGGGCCATGGATGTCTGATAACTTTACCTGCAATAAGAGTGCAATTGAGCGTCCAAACCTATATTATCAAATACTTCATCCGATATCACGTAAAGCAATCTTACCATCGACTAGCAATGTTTGGAGATACTCTCCTGAAGAATATGATCGGCTTGTCCGAGATAATCGGGTATGGTGGGGCATAAACGGAAAGAATAATGTCCCTAGATACAAAAGATTTTTGAAGGAAGTCGGAGGAAGGGTACCGCAAACTCTCTGGTTCTATAATGAAGTAGGACATAACCAAGATGCTGTTCGAGAACTGAAAGCGCTTTTTGGTATTCCTCCTTTTACATCGCCAAAACCAACCAAGCTGATTTCTCGGATTCTTCAAATTTCACCAGGGAATGCGATATTAGACTTCTTCGCAGGCTCTGGCACTACTGCGCATTCTGTTCTTAATATTAATAAGATCGATGGCGGCAAGCGCAAATATATCCTCATCGAGATAGGAGATTATTTTGCTACAGTAATGAAACCACGCATTGAGAAGATAATGTACTCAGCCAATTGGGATGACGGTAAACCGCAGGATACCGAGGGACAAAGTCACATCTTCAAATATATGGAATTAGAGCAATACGAAGATACTCTCGACAACATAGAATTTCTGAATCGAGAAGGGCAACTGCAGGCGACGATTTTCGGAATGAGTGACTACATGCTTCGATACTTCCTCAAGGTGGAAACAAAGGAGAGTGCATGCAGGCTTAACGTTGATCAGTTAGCATCCCCCTTTGCATATACGCTCAAAATTCGCCGTGATTCAGGATTTAATCATATGCCCGTCGATGAAGACGGTTACAGAGAGGTTGCTGTAGATATCGTCGAGACCTTCAACTATCTCCTGGGATTGCATGTTAAGCGCCGAATAGCTCGTCACAACAATAGTCTCAATCTCAGTTATCGCATTGTGCATGGTGTGCTACCTGATGGCAGCAACGCCACCATAGTCTGGCGCAATTGCCCGAAGAACCCAGTAGGGCACGAAGGAGAGCTTGCGGAGGATTTGAGGTACATCTCAGAGAATATTCTGGCAGAGTTCCCAAATACAGGCACACTTTATGTTAACGGCCATTGCTTCGTCCCCAGGGCAAAACCCATTGAGCCTGAATTCAAAAAACGCATGGGGGCATGATTTAATTGGCAGTAAGACGCGGACGACCAAAATCTAAGAATGCTCAAAGAACCTCGAAAGAAGGCAACTTGCGGCCCTGGCTAGTGAAGTGCGCCTTCATGAACCGCCTTTTTGGTATAAAGGATTCCCGGGACTTTAGGCATCTACTGGCCAAGATCGAAGAGGGCAATGATGAGGATGGTCATAGCAATTTCTACCATGTCCTGAAAAACCACAACGATTTCCTGGAAAACGCCGACATTAAACCTGAAAAGCTCCTTCAGTACGACGATAATATTAACATGCACATGCGACGTATCAACTCGGGCCGTGATGTTTCGATCCGGCTTAAGTATTACCAATGGCTCGCCGCTCTATTCACTGAAGCCTACTTGGATAGATATTTCGATAGCCAGGGAAAACTAGCAGGAGAAATTGAGCAAGCAGTCAGAAAATACATCGACGAAAAATCTCCAACATTTGACAACTTTGGCCTCTATTCTCGGTTTATGCCGGATATAGACGATCTCCGAAAATGCGCCTATTGGATGGCCACAGGATCGGGGAAAACATATCTCGTACACCTTGCTTACCTCCAATTTCGACACTACAATAGTGGCTCTAACCACATCGATATCGATAGCATCTTGCTCATTACACCCAACTCCGATTTAACTAAACAGCATATCAAAGAGATGAATAAGAGCGGCATACCTTGTGAAGAGTTTGATTCCGCTGGACTTGGCGGCTACTTCCAGACACGATCCGGTGGGGATATAGTAAATGTCGTTGAAATAACACGGATCACAGAGGATAAGAAAGATGCTGGTGTAAGACGAGTTGATATTGAGAGCTTTGGAAGGAAGAACCTGGTCTTCGTTGATGAGGCGCACAAAGGCAGCGGTGGTGAAAAATGGAAATACTTCCGCCGAGAACTCTCTCGGGAAGGTTTTACTTTCGAGTACAGTGCCACCTTTGGTCAGGCAGCTGCGTCCAGTTCCAATGTTGAAGAAGATAACCTGGCACTTTTTGCAAAGACCATTCTTTTTGATTACTCATATCCGCATTTCTATGATGATGGTTATGGCAAAGAATACCGAGTTCTCAACGTCAACGAGAGAAAACACGATACAGATCGAGTGCTTCTATCTAACTTGCTCACCTACTATGAGCAAAAACTGGTCTTTAACGACATCCAGGAGATTGCAGTATCCAACAATATCGCAAATCCTCTGTGGATATTTGTGGGAAGCAAGGTAAACGTTTCAAGCACAAAATCTGATGTCATGACCGTGATTAGGTTCCTCCAAAAGGTCCTCACAGACCGGGAGTGGGTAATTGAAACCATTGAGGAGTTTCTGCAAGGACGATCGGGCCTTATTCATGAAACAACTAAACATGACATTTTCGATCCTGCATTTCCTGAGAGACGTCTCCGTTATCTTCGTGAATGCCATAAGAGTGCCGAGGAAATCTACGATGACATGCTTGTTCGGGTATTCCGTTGTACTGAACCTGCAGGTCTAACATTAGTCCTTCTTAAAAATGCCGAGGGAGAGATCGGTCTCCGGTGTATGGATAATGATTTCTTTGGGGATATTTATGTAGGTGAGGCATCAAAGTTCATAAGTCTCGTAGAGAAAAACGAACCAAGAATTATAATCGAAAAAGTCGATCATCCTTCTCTCTTCCGCTCAATCGACGCTCCGGAATCTACCGTGAATATACTCATAGGTGCGAAGAAGTTCATTGAGGGATGGGACTGCTATAGGGTATGCAGCATGGGTCTAATAAATATCGGCAAGAGTGAGGGAACCGAGATAATCCAGCTCTTTGGAAGAGGTATCCGTCTCAAAGGTGAGAATAATTCGCTTAAGCGTAGCAATAATGACTATGGAGACCAGCACCCAGATCTTCCCTTGCTTGAAACGCTCAATATTTTCGGCGTAGATGCCAAATATGTTGGCTACTTACGCGAATTCCTTACGATTGAAGGTATGGATTCCGATAATACGATTGAAAAGTACATCGATATTGATATCCAGACCGATTATCTCAAGGAGGGGCTATTAGTCCCTGAATGGGAGAGGGAAGGTTTTGCCAGGAGAGAGCAGTTTGTATTGACCAAAGAACTGCTTGCTCCCGTCAACGTTGACCTGCTCACTCGGGTAGAAAGCGAGGACAGCAATCTCTACAAAGGCGCTGAAGCTGATTTTCGACCTGAATCAGTATTCATTAACTCTTCTTATCTAAATTTCGTTGATTGGGATCAGATGTATTTTTCCTTGCTTGGATGGAAAGATGACAAAGGTTGGAAGAATACGATTTTCACAAAGGCCTTTCTCAGAGAGGTTATCGAGAACCAAGAGATTTACAAGCTATACTGTGCAGATCATATGATTCAACCGACTTCATTCGAAGATATGCATAGGCTTGAGGATGTGATTGCTCTTATCCTGAGAAAAGTCATACAGGCGTCTTATAGCAGAAAGAAGAATATCTGGATAAAAAAGAATGCATGCATCAAAGAACTCAGTAAAGACAACGGCAATTTTTCATTCAAGAGATACACACTGCAAATAAAGGAACATGAGAGGGAGATTATCGAAACAATTGAAGATATTAGGGAAAATATTGAAGCATTTCTCCAAGATGAGTCGAGCAAGTTTATTACAAACGTCTTTTTTGATACTCACCTCTTCCAACCGCTACTTGCAAAAACAGAAAAAGGATCAGAAAAGATACTAATTTCCCCTGCAGGGCTTAACGAGGGTGAAGAGAAATTCGTTAAACATCTTTACAATTTTGTAAATAACCAAGAAAATGCGCCATTCTTCAAAGAAAATAAGCTGTTCTTGCTTCGCAACATTCCGAAGAAAGGAATCGGTTTTTACCAAGGGACATCTTGGTTTTATCCAGATTTCATCCTATGGATAAAGAACACAATGACAGAAGCTCAACGACTTATCTTTGTAGACCCGAAAGGATTGACATGGGTGAATGGCTTCGATGATCCGAAAATCCGATTATGTCACGACATTAAAGAATTCGAGAAAGAACTCCGAACGAAATCAGGAAAAAATGATTTGATACTGGACTCATACATCCTCTCTCTTAAACCCAGATTAGAGATCACCTTCGAACGTGCCCCACCAGAGAAGTTCGATAGCGAACACATTCTATTCATGAAGAGTGATCGGTATATCAAGAAGATGCTTCTTATTGATTAGAAATCATCATGCATCGCTTATTGACATTGGACTCTATCCTCCAAAATAGATCACACCTCCTCTCTCTCCACCCTCTCCGCCATCCCCCACTCCTCGCCCAGATCCACTCCGATATCCATCCCCGGCTCGATCCTCTTGAAACCGGCATACATGATGCAGATGAGCTGCAGCGCGGAGAAGACCCTCCCCGGCAGTGCCCGCAGAACGTGGCTCTCCTGGGGATCATTGATATCCAGCCCGTACTTGCCCAGCATGCCGATCTCGAAGGTGATCTCCTGAATCTCCTGCAGCGACTTCCCGCGAAACAGCCGCAGGGCATCCAGCAGATAGAAGACCGCATTCGATCCGAGTTCCTTTGCCTTCAGTCGGCGCACGGCGATCTCCCCGGCCAGTTCCTAGCCGGGAGAAGCCCGAAACCATCTGCGCCTGATGTTGCTTATGCAAGCTCCCGTGTTCGATTTCTTGACACAATTATGGTACCCATGACATTGATGAATCCGTTTTGCATTCCCACTTAGATGATTTTGATTCATTACCTTCAGAATTCACGGCCGCAGGAGTTTTCATTACATGAACCCTGCTATTTTTCCTATCTACTATGCCCAATTTTGAGAGTGCATCCACCGCTTTTATTGTCAATTCCTTTGGAATTAGCCAGCCCTTATATTTCTCCGTTCGTATCTGACATCCACCAATTGGCTTCAATACATCCAATATTTGCTTCTGCATTGCAATTATTGGTCGATCTTCGCCAATTAGAAACATCTCAATTACATTGGATTTAGCCGAATACTGCTGGATCTCTAGAGAATGCGCATTGATATTCCTTGCATAATTGCTTTCAATGAACACTTTATTATTTGGATGCCCATTTTGGGGCTTCATAGGATCAATTATCTTATGCAATTTAAATAAATCGGTCACGCTATTGTCAAGTCTCACGCCGAATTTCTTGCTTCGATATGTGTTAGTAAGTTCAGTAGGCGGCTGCACTTTCCTTTGATGCTTATTTTTCTTTCTATTCTTTTTAATTTTTATTGAATTATGTATATTGATATTATTTTCAATTTCATTGTTCTGAAATCCTTGCTTCGTTGCTTGGCTTGGTCGACCTACAGCGTTCGTATGATCTACGGCCTTCTCAGCTTTCTTCTTATTATTAGAATAAATTTCATTATTTGGATCAATTTTCGCTGCGATAACATAACAATTCAATGCAGCTTTATAATTTTTTGCTATATAATATTTATCACCAAAACGATTCACTCTCTGGGCTTGGTCATTAGTCGATGCAATTATAGAGCGGTGTATTAAAGGGGGCTGATCCAAATTATGAGGGACTTTTAAGTTCAGCTCTTTTCCATTACAATTGCAGTATTGAGTTTTGTCATTCAAATCAGATTTCAATGTGGTCAGCACTATCTCCAAAGAAGACACATTCGAGCGATTTCCTTGCTCATCCGATATGACGTCGGTCCTAATTGTTATATCCTTGATTTTAAGATTAGGTATGAACCTATTTCTGATAACTTCCGCTGCATCTACGGCACGTGAGATCGATTGCCCCCTGGCTTTAAGTGTAACAGTTGGCATGTTTCTTTCTAGCTGGGTCATCACCGCGAGTACGTAATTCATTACCGGCTTATTACCAACCAAAACTACGACGTCATCTTTCATGCTGACTGTCAACCCTTTATTCTGCTTTTCTTTTAAATATTATTAATACTGTCAATGGCAATCTCAAATTCCTCAATAGTGGCAATTGAAAAATCCTCACCTGCAAACTTCTGAGGTCAGGACTCAGGAGTTGTGCGGATGCTGACCGGGGAGAGATTCCACATGTTGAGAGACTTATACGACGAAGGTTTAAGCATTAGCGAGATTGCCAGACAGACCGGCCACGATCGTAAGACGATAAGCAAATATTTAACTTCGGAAATTCCTCCGATGAGGAAAGAAAGACCCCGCAATCCAGGGAAGATCGATCCCTACAAGGAATACATCATCAGTAGGCTTAATGAACATCCGCTATCAGCTTCACGCATCTATCGTGAGATCCAGGAGATGGGATTCGCAGGCAAGTATGGAATAGTCAAGATATTCATCCGAAAAGTGAGACCAAAGGTTGAAGTTCTTGCAGTATATCGATTTGAAACAAAACCAGGTGTTCAGGCTCAAACGGATTGGGCTGAGTGCGGTCGTATCGAGATTGATGGCAAAATCAGAAAGCTTTACTGCTTCACAATGACGCTCGGCTATTCTCGAATGCGATTTGCAGAATTCACTCTGCAAATGGACGTCTTTACCTTGATCCAATGTCATTTGCATGCTTTTCAATATTTTGGAGGCTATCCCCAGGAGATTCTCTACGATAATATGAAGCAAATAGTCATTGATCGAAAACCGGTCTCTTCCGATTCAACATGGAATTCGAAATTCGAGGATTTTTTCCGATATTTCGGCTTTATTCCCCGTCTTTGCCGGCCTTATAGAGCTCAAACCAAAGGAAAGATAGAGAATATGGTAAAATTCGTTAAAAGAGACTTCTTCATGGGCGGCAAATTCAGCTCATTCTCAGATCTCAACTCACAGCTTGAGCAATGGCTACATCGTGTTAATTCAACCAGCCAAGGAACCACTCACGAGATACCATTTGAACGACTGAAACAAGAAGGCCTTCGACAGATGGACAGCGTTTTGCCATATAATATTAATCGGGAAGAATCAAGAAAAATCTCTAGAGATTCATTCCTATCTTATCTGGGCAATCAATATTCTGTACCCTATAAATTTGCCGGCAGAACTGCCAGACTTCAGATTCACGATAAAACCTTCTCTGTTTTTGTCGGAGTAGAGTTGATCTGCACTCATGATATTGAGCCTGGCCACGGAAAAGTATCGCGCAATAAGGATCACTTCAAGGGATTGCTTTCAGAAATCCTCAAGCAGAATTCGGTGTCCGGTGTGAAAGGCCATAGTGTAATGCGTTTTAAGGGACCTGATGTTGAACATAGACCGCTATCATCCTACGACGTCTTCAGTGCGGGGGGCTAGGAATGAACGGATTTGAATACGAGCGTCTCCATGGCAATCTCAAACTCCTGAAGCTGATAACATTTGATTCCATTCTGGACAACTACCTGGAGATTGCGGCAAAAGAAGGAAGATCAACCATCGAAATCATCGATTACCTCATCGCTCAGGAGCTTCAGAGCAGAGATGCTCGATCTCAGGCTCTTCGTATGAGAATAGCAGGCTTCCCGATGGATAAACGGCTTGATGATTTCAATTTCGATTTCCAGCCATCTCTCGATCAGACTGTAATCAGGGAGATTGCATCCCTGAAGTTTATCCATAATGCCGAGAATATTGTCTTTCTTGGTCCTCCTGGGGTGGGGAAGACCCATCTTGCTATCGGTCTGGGGATTGAGGCGGTTAAAGCAGGCTTCAAGGTACATTTTGCCAATGCATCATCCCTCGTCGAAAAACTTGAAAAGGCGGATAAAGAGAAGAGACTGGAGGAAAAGATCCGGTATCTATCGAAATTTCATCTACTTATCATCGATGAAATGGGATACCTACCCTTCAATGATTCCGGTGCACACTGCTTTTTCCAGCTCATTTCTAGACGATATGAGAAAGCGGCCACCATTTTTACATCCAATAAATCCTTTGGAGAATGGGGCGAGATCTTTGGGGATCATGTGATTGCCGCCGCCATTCTCGATAGGATTCTCCATCATTGTGCGACCGTGAACATAAAAGGGGAAAGTTACAGGCTCAAGGAACGCAAACGTCATGGATTGGCTCAGCCAAGCTTCTCAGGGTAGATATCCTTGGTAGAGCATAGTGCAAAGTCTTATGTAGATCTGAGGAAATCACAATGCCAGAATTGGGGAATTTTGGTTTGCCATTGACAATACATCTTAAGCACTTCGCTGACGATAAATTATGCTCATCGCTCCTGCTAAAATGGGGATAGTTTCAACAGACTTATTTCCTAAAATACGATCGGAAATACAATCAGGACCTATTAGCCATCATTTCCTTAGTCATTTCTTCAGAAATAGCGCCTGCAGCGCTACAAGATCCTCTTCATCGCGGTAACTACTCCCGCATCCTCTGCAGATTGAACCGAAACATCACGCAGCTGGAAGTGCGCCGCGCTTTTACCGTCTACCAGCCCATGACCATCCTGGAGGAGAAATAACATTTATACAGTACATCTTTATATACTTTTAGCTCCTTTATCATTACTCATGGCAAGGAAAGAGTTCCGAGGCAGGACGGCTACAGTATACCTTCCCGTCGGAGAGATCCTTAAAAATTGGCAGCAAGAGGCAGCTCAAGGTGGCGCCACCATTTCTGAATACATCTTCGAGATGGTTGAGAAGGCCCGACGGCCAGCCGAGGATGTGGTCCGGCCAGACCTCGTCCGGGAAAACTCGGACCTCAAGACTCTAAATCGCAAGCTAGAGCAAGAAGTGAACCTTTTAAAAGCGAACCTGGAGATCATGCAGGCCGAGGTCTATAAGCAAAGGTTTGCAGGTTTTGAGAAGGTCGATGCCCCGGGGAAAGGATCCCTGCCAGGTCGAGAGAGACGATCTCAAGGCCTACTTGCAGGCCATTAGAGACCGTGGCTTAAAGACTTCAAGCCAGGAGAGAGTTTTCACTTGTTTATCGGCCTTTTATGCGTTTGTGGTTGATGAAGACCTGATGCAGTCAAATCCTATCTTGCCATTTAGGCGGCGGTATCTCCGGCAGTACAAGGATAATGGCTCTGAGCCCCGACAGCTCATTTCCATTGACCAGGCGGCCATGCTCATCAATTCCATCCTGCATAGTCGAGATAAGGCAATTCTAACCCTACTCTTCAAGACCGGCATGAGGCTGGGCGAGCTCTGCAGCCTGGATGTGGGAGACTTAGACCTGCAGGACATGTCCCTGGTCTTGAAGCTCACAGCGAAGCGGACCAACAGGCAGCTCTTTTTCGACCACGAAACGGCCCGGATGCTGCAGGCCTGGTTAACCAGCCGGCCGGATATAGGTGATGGATCACCGCTGTTCATCAGCACTAGAAAACAGAGAATCAGCACGAGGGAGGTTGAGAGGCTCACAAAGAAACATGCTGCACGCGTGGGGCTGCATGATCCGAACTCGGAGAGATTGGCAGATCGCTTCACACCACACTGCTGCAGGCACTGGCTGGTGACTCATCTCCTCCGGGCCGGGATGAGCCGGGATCATGTTAAGTGGATCCGGGGAGATGCCATGAAGGAATCGATAGATATCTACTACCACATAGATGCAGAGGATGTCAGGAAGAGCTATCTGGCCTACGTGCCCCAGCTGGGAATTTGACTTTGGCTATTAAGGATCTTGACATGTGTCCCTTTGATGAGCAATGAAATCAAAACATTCGGGACTGTACTTATCTTTTATATCAGATACGTTTATATTGACTGACTAGTCATTACTATCTTATCTAAATTGGAGGTATCGTTGTCATGTTCAATCCCATATCTCTATTAAATATATTAAAAACAGTTAATGAAATTGCTACTTCTCTATCTGACAGGTTAATTGCTGCCCACGAAAAACCATGGGAACAGATCCGGATAAGTCTTGACGCACTTGAAGACTTGACAAGATTGCATATCAAAGCTATTACTGAAGTTACCTCTCCAATTATAGTTGAAGGAGACCTCTTATCTACTTGCGAGAATTTTATAATTTTTATTTATAATAATCCAGATTTTGCATCAGTATATAGATCAGCACGAGGTAAGCTTGAAGCCTCCATGGAATTAAGTGAGTTTAAGAAAGGAGATACTCTTCATCATATAAAAAAAGTTCTGTATGAACTCGCCGGATTCCAACGTGCAGTTTTCATACTTGATTCTCCATCAGAAGATAGTTATAAAATGGGTGACGCTTTTCATAATGCTAAGAAACTTTTCGGTATCTTAAATGGCAACATCAATACTGCAACAGATCAAGAGGGGCTTCGAGAAAAAGTCTTCAAGAGTTTTAGTGGACGCGAAGAACTCAAGATTACATTAGAAATCGCCCAGCTTAAAACACCCGAAGACCTTCAAACACCTGAAGACGTAACAGAACTTGTTAGTATATGGTGCAAAGCATGGCAGCGCCATGTTCAGGAGATTCTAATCGGTGGAAGTAAGGACCATCCCGGCCTCCACTACACAATCAGCCAATTAAAAATGCAAAAATTTAAGAAAACGTTAATCTTCTAATTTTGCGAATTTCAGAATGCATCTTTGATTTCAAGTTTTATATAATCTAATGTGGATGCTTCAAATCGATAATCTCCTTTTTTAAAAGATCAATTTCCTCTCTCAAACTGATGACTTCATTAACTAATTCAAAGTCCAAGGTTTTTGCCTGTGCAGGTCTTCCGAGTTGTAAATCTAGATGAAGAAGTTTACTAACTTTTATAGAACCTTGATTAATTGAAATTGACCCACCAACGCCCGAGCTTGTTAAACTTCCCTCCGGACTAAAAGTGATTTTATTTTTGATATCAATACTGCCTTTGATTGCCAAGGACCCACCAATATCGACATTTCCTTTGATTGCCAAGGACCCACCAATATCGACATTTCCTTTGGCTGATAAAGATCCAGCAATGTTTGCATCGTAGCTTGTCGATAGAGGTGCATCAATAACCACACCACCTCTATAATCGTTCCAGCAACTAATTATTAGCCTATCGTTATTAGCATGAGTCAAAGCACGTCTAGACGATTTCGGATCGGTACCTGGGCGATTTGGAAAATGGTCAAGTATTAGATCCGTTCCTCTGATTCCCAGCTGGCCAGATTTCGGATCTAATGTATCAACTACAAGAATACCTTCAATCACCACGGCATCTTCATTCCCTTCTACAAGTTTTACATCGCTCATGAGCTAACAACTCCATATTGCATGCTATAATTATGTATAATTAAATTCTATTTATTTAAGTGATTGAACATCAAAGAATTCCTTCATGGATATAGTATGATCAAATAGTACATCTTGTGCCAAATCACGCAAACTAATTGGAAATTTCGAAGAATCTGCCTTTTCCGCAGCTTGTTTCAGACTTCTTAGCATTCTCGCTTTGAAGTACTTCTTGGTTATACCCTTAATTAAGTCATTTTTTACCTCGATATAAAGGAATCCCACATGACCAATACCGCCAGATGGATAGCCAACGCTCGGAGCTTGCACTTGTAACGGTTTATGGTTATGCCACCAATTCTTTGGATCATTAGATCTATTAAGTGGGTCACTATATTTTGGGATTTGAGTATTCCATGCAATTCCGGGACTTAATCCATTCAACGTGTTGTCACTATAATAATCATGGAAATATAAATAATCATTATCAAATTTCTTTATTCTGAATTCAATACATTTATGAGTATGACCTGCAAGAATTAATTCTGGATTTTTGTATTCATCTGAAAATATAATTTTTAAAAGAAGATCGAAGTTGGAATCTGGAACGCCATAACCTAAGCCTATTAGTCTATGCACAAGTCTTGTAAGGGGCTCAAGATACGGTTTAATATAATATTCTCTAGGTCCTTTTCTAAAATAAGGCGTTTTACCAAAGGACCATCCAAAGGGAAAGGGATCACGTTGCATCCATTCTAGGTAATATTTATCCAATTTCAATTTTTCGAATCCTTTTTTTTCAGTATCATAGCCAATTAATTCACCAACGTTTTTTCCACTTAATGATGGATAATCTTCTATATTATTTTTTGAAACTTTATTAATGTGCTCGCCTACAATATTCTTCAGACTGAAGACTCCTTTCGAAATATCCTCTACTTTAGAGATACTATAATATTTATATAAATCGACTTGTCTTTGGCCAGATAAATATGAATGAAATTCAAGTCGATTATCGTCATTCATTTCCTTATGTTCAGTCTCCCTAAAGAGATGATGCGGCGGATTGGAATAATAATTTAGGATAGGATGGTGAGAACATAGAATTGCCAATCCTTTTGCATTTTTTAGATTTTCTTCTAAAAAATTCATTTGATATTGCGAGAATCCTTCTCCATCTGGTGCTGAATGCTTAAAGTTCCATCTAGATTTACTATTACCGAATCCTGCAGCATAATTAATTGCATCGGATACATCAGCAAATTCCCCTTTATCAGATCCGCTATCAAGACAAATAATTTTATGATCTCCTAAATTAATTACATAATCCAAATCTGGGTTAATCATTGATACATAAGTCTCTGATGGACTCTTTAGACTGGATTGGAAGTATATCCCAGATAGAGGGCCATAAGTAGGCAGACCATCACTTTTTAGAGGGGCTTCTCCTTCTTGGTATTTTATCGCTTCTTCCTTGCTTAGTCCAAAGTTTGGATATTCAGAAAGTTGATAATCCCATACAATGAGAGTAAATTTCGCGATCAACGGATATTCGCCGGGCCTATAGTCATGATTCCCTAATATTGTAAAGATAGGTACTTCTAGCTCTTCACCTAAAGTGGAATGCTCATTTGAAGGCCAAGCAGTTATCAAATCTCGGAATAATTCAAAATTATCTTGATATTCTTCCCACCTTTCAAGTTCTTGGAACCTTACGATCATAATATAATCAACTATATCGCCACTTAAAATAATAAAATCAAGTTCGCCTGCTCGATGTAATTCATTTGCATGTCGAATAAATTCTCTAAAATTCTCATTAAAATTTATGAAGTTTAAGGGATACACTCCAGTTGTTTCTTTAATGACATTTTCTATATAGTCATTTCTAAGAGCAATATGAGAATCCGATGCATGAATAAATTTGAATTTATGCCAGTCATTTTGATGAATATATACTGAGTGAAAGTTAATATTATACATATCATCGGCAGGAATATTATGAATAAAATTGAATAATTGTGGATGATTCAGGTTTTTAATATTGCTTGAATTTATACAGATATCCACGCTATATAAATAATCAAAAGAAAATTTTTTTTTCAATTGCGGAGATATCCATGTCCAAGGAGATTTTTGCGGATTATATATTTTTAAAATTTTCAGAGGAATGAGTCGATCTTTTATTGCCTTTGGCCAACTTTCAAGGCTCCATATGGATCTTATAAATAGGTTGTCCCAGGACAGTAAATATTCATTAGGGCATTTTTTCTGTAAGACTTCTTTTGTATCGCCTATAAATTGGAGAAATAGGTTACCATCCAAAATAGATTTTACATCTAAATTTTCTGTTTTTCCTCCAAAATTAACACTGAATATAATGTCCTTTCCTATCATATTATTTGCGAGCATAATGGGTTGTCCCAATGACGGCTCTCTTAAAATCAGATTGGGATCAATCATAACAAATTGTATGCTTCTTTCATATTTATTAGTTTTGGTTATTGGATTATTGGTTTTTTGGGCAAATGTTGAAGTTCCTATAGAACTTACCCAAAAGCACAACATAGAAAAATTTATATAATAATAATATTAATATAATTTTTGAATTATTTTGCTACTTGGTTGCCGCAAGGGCTTAATGCGAAGCAAGAAAAGCCCGGCTGTCTGAGATTTCAGATTCAATCGACTAGGTATCAATTCGGGAAATTCTCGACAAAATGTGTATAGGTTTCATAGTAGGCATTGACGATTTTATGCCAAATTGTTGGTGCTAAATTTTCGAATCCATTCTTCCTAGTTGTACAGTACTTTTATCTATTCCTGGAGGAGAACCACCACAGCCTCCTGATCGTGGAGCACGACCCGCTTCTCTACGAGGATGCCGGAGAGATGGTCGAGTACCTGGCCCAGGCCCTCAAGCAGACCTCCAGGGAGGCCACGGTCCTGCTCTACGCGCCAGCGCTGGATCCCCACCTGCAGAAACTGACCGAGCTGGCCGACCGGGTGTTCTGCATCTACGGCGAGCAGTCTCCGGCCAAAGGCAGGAAGGCCGAGGCGAAGACGCCGGGAGCGCAGGCTACTCTGGAGGCGTATTCATGTGGTGGCCCTGGAAGCGGCAGGCCAGGCCGATCGAGCCCAGGCCGATGGGTAGCAGGGCCATGGAGCTGGAGACGGCCAAGGAGATGCTGGCGGAGGTGTTCCACGCCCGGCCCGGCGACCTGGAAGATTCAATTCAAGCAAGGGAAATCTTTAAAATGGCTCGTTTAATGACCTGATTAGCGATGACTTACTCCCTACACCATAGGCAATGCATAAATGAGGTGGGCCACCCTTATCGAAATTCGTTTTGTCCATGACTGTATGTCGGCAGGTCTCTGGAGATTCAGCATTGGGGTGTCTTCCAAGCAGATGATCAGGTCCAGAATGAATAGTCTGGGGCGAGTATCCATCGTCCCAGCATGATTTCACGTGTTGGACTAATGGCACTATGGGACGCCCAAACCTCTCGTAGTTTCCTTGTAGCGACGTGTTTAGACCACTGATTCCATGCTGCCGTTTTTGTCGAGCCGCTGAATAAAACGAAGATTCTCTGCGTCCAATTTAGCTAATGAACTAGCCGATAACTTTATTCTCCTAATCTTTTCTATAGTCAGATTCAACCTTCGCGCTTACGCTTTTTGATGGCAATGTGGGGTGTATACTCCCTACAAACATAAATGAATTTTGATAATAAGATAATTTAATTTAGTGGCTTATTATGAGAAATTGGTTCTAAAAAGGGTCTATTAACATATAACTAAATCTTAGTAGGGAGTAAGTGCCACGCTGTTCAGGTAATGAGTCAGATGAGGATTCGATCTTATCCCAATCTTTATTTATCATATACTCAATTAAAAATCTATGAAACAAATAGTCTATATACAACGAAAATTCGATCCAAAGACACTTCCAAGGGATCCATCAAAGGCAATTCCTGGAATATTTTACCATGGAGTTATTCTAAGTGGTGAATACGGCTGGTATGCAGCACTTAACGTTTTAGAATCTGGAATGTTACAGACACCAAATTATGTGGCATATTGGGACCCTAACTTTGCCTCACACCATTGCAACGCCAAATGTCTTGATATTAAAGATCTCAAATATAAAGGGCAAAATTTGGGTGGATTGACTCCGACAGCCATGCATTATATAAATATCGCTAGTGGGATTAGAGAAGGACTGCATATACAGAAGGGCGCTATTAAATTTACTGTCGATCAAGAAAAGAGAATAATTGAAAAGAGTAAAATAGAAATAAAATTTGAGATAGAAAGAAGAAAATATGCCAAAAACGCTGTTAGTAGACTAGAATGCTTATATGTTGCAGACAAAGAATCCGTTATCAAAGAAATGTTTAATTATCATCCTGATTTGCTTATTTTCAAAGTAAAAATCGCAGAAGCCTTAAATTCTACGCGAGTAGATTCTAAATGGTATGACGAGTACTACAAAACGAGGACAAAGAAGTACATCAAAAAATATTGGACGGGTCAGAGTCATAATGAAAGCATTTCAAACTGGGAGTACCTAGTTGATGGATTAATAATAATAGACGACCTTAAAAATTTAGCACATCTAAACTCATTCAAAAAAGAATTAGAGGACAAATTTAAATACCAAATAGGTGCCTCTGAGGATAAATATCTATTTATAGCATATAACTAAAAACAGCGCCAGAGCCAGGTGGCTTCTGGCCTAACCTATATATATAATAGGTTTTGTTATCAAATGCAATCTATCAGCTTTAGCAAAGGCGGCATCCGCTTCGAGAGTGCGACCAAGTGCAATCAAAACAACGCCGAGATTTCTCCTAACAGTTTCATTAAATGGATCTAACTCAATAGCCATATTATAGGCTTTGACAGCTTCTTGGAAATATTTAAGCTCGTTTAAAGCATTTCCCTTATTGGCCCATGCCTCAAAAAATGTGGAATTTATCTCAATAGCTTTATCGTAAGCTTTAATGGCGTCTTCAAATAGATTCTTATTGTAGAGCATATTACCTTTTTTAAACCAAATAGCGGCGTCTCGTGGATCCAGCTCGATAGCTTTATCATAAGCTTTGATGGACTCACTGTAAGCACCCAGCATGCTAAAAGCATCGGCTTTGTTAATCCAAACTATCTTGTCATTTGGATTGATATCGATAGCCATCCCATAAGATCTAATGGCTTCACCATAATAGCCCTGTTCAAATAGAGCTTTACCTCTGTTGTTCCAAGCATCTGCCAGCAGTGGATCAAACTCAGTGGCTTTGTCGTATGCATGGATCGCATCATCATAATTTTTTTGAGCCTTGAGAGATATACCTTTATTATACCAAACAACGGCATTTGTTGGCTCTATCTCAATAGCTTTATCAAAGGCCCTGATAGCTGCTTCGTATTCTCCTTTCTCTTTTAAGGCATTACCTATGTTGCTAAAAGCACCGGCGCATCTGGCATCTAGTTCAATTGCTCTTTCAGAAGCCTCGATAGCATAATCATATAAGCGCAGGTCAAAAAAAATGGCACCTTTATTAGCCCAAGCGCCTGAAAGATTAGGATCTATTTTGATCGCTTTTTCCGAAGCCTCAATTGCCTCACTATATTTATGCTGGTTATAAAGAATCACACCTATTGTACTCCATATTTTGGCAGATCTTGGATTTAACTCGCTTGCTTTCAATATATCACGAAGAGCTTCAGCTTGTTCGCCTAGGTCGAATAACGCATTAGCTTTGTTGAGCCAAATCTTAGTGAATTGTGGATCTGTATTGATTGCTAACGGATTAATACTGATGGCTTTCTCAAAAGCCTGAACAGCATCATTATATTGCTTTTGCTTACGCTGATCAATTCCCCTGACGTTCCAATAATCGATTTGGATTTCCTTTTGTTGTTTTGTTGAGGATTCTAAGGCAAGCAGCGCAACAGTTATACTTAACAGCCCAGCAATCAAACCACTAAGTCCAAGCGACAATTCACTTAAGAATTTATACAAATATAAAATAATAATGAAAAAAGCTAATACAGAATATATTACTGTAAATTTATAGTAAATAAAACTTAAAAAAATTAAATTTTTATTTCTCATTTTAATCTTCTTCAGCATTGATGCCTGCGGCTTTCTGCAGTACTTAAGCATTTCTGGCCCATACCCAAATATTTACTTCTCAGTGTTTTCTCGCTCCATCAATTTGTCCTCTTCCCACCTGGCTACGAGATCTGAACTCATGGTCACATCAAAGAGAGTAGATGATATCTAAAGGTTGCTAGATATTCAAGAGGCAGGCTGCGCTGGCGCGGAGGGTCACGCTCTCTATTACGAGCCCTGCATCCCCAGCCCCTCCGCCTTCCTCTCTCTGGCCTTCCGCCTGGCTGCCTCGGCATCCATCTTCCTGCTGCTCCCCAGGTGCACATTGCGTGTCTTGCCGCCTTCGCGCCAGGAGGCCATCCAGTAGGTGTAGGTCTTGGAGCCCTTGCGGCTCTCTTTGACCTTCTTCATCTCCCACACGGTCAGATCCTCCAGCCGGGCCTGGAACTTGAGGGCCTCGGCCTCTGCCAGGGACGCATCTGCCTCTCCTTGCAGCCTCTCTGCCTCCCGGCGTGCCACGGGTGCACGGGCGGCCTTCTGCAGGGCGCGGGCGTCCCTGGCCAGCTCCCGGGCTTCCTTCTGGAGGGACTGGCGGCGATCGCCGGAGGGGGTGCGGTGCATGGGAGAATGGTTCTATGGCATTCTATTTAATATTTATGAAAATGCCATAGAACTTATTTGAGGTTGCACTCCAAAACTTGGAAGTTATATGTACTGCCTTATACAATCTTCCCAAATCGGCCTAAATCCTCATTGACCTAAATACCTGTTCAATATAGTCTTGGTAAATCAAGTTAGCCAGGCTCACGTCCTTTCCACAATCCTGATCTCTTCTTCTGTCAGCCCGTAAAGCTCGTAGACAAGGGCGTCTATTTGCTGCCCTCTAAAATGATCTATATCTTTTGGGGTCAAAAACGAACCGATGTTTTCTTATATAGTGGGGTCAAAATTGAGTCGGCGAAAAACTCAAGCACGAGAAGTGTAGATTTGAGATGGAACTACATGGTATGCATAGTGGCATTGGTTCTCTCATGGAGTTTCACGGATGCTATTGATAGTATCGATACAAATTCACCATATATTTACCAGAATAATGATCAAAAGATCTTATATCAACCCTTGGAACAGAACTGGATAGATTTTACTTACAGTGGATCAAGTCAAGGAAAAATATCAGATATCGAAATAACACCCAAGGGAAGACGCATGACTTCATATCATTCTCACTTCGCAAATATTAATGGGTCAAATATTAAACTTGCCGAGAGAACTTCTGCTTTGCAGGGAACATATGAGGCTCGTGATTTTATGAAATATAGATTTACAAAAGCGAAGATAGCAAATGATTCTATCGTCTTTCCTTTCTTCCAAATAAACATCCCTGTATATGTAACAGTGTCTTCGTGGAATGCCACTTGCAAAATAGAATATTCCGGTAAGAGCATCAATGACCGAGATTATACGCTAAATGATTTTGATCAATATGGAAAAGATATTAATGCTGCCTTGTTCTATAATAATAAAAAGCTTTCCAAAGAAAGGACTTTCGCATCTCCTGGATTGTTCTCTGTTGAAGCAAAGACATCAGGACGGTCGGAATTCAAGTTTAACCACAGCTCAAAAAATGAGTCCTTCGTGATAGATGAATTCTATAATGGAAATTTTAATTTGTCTATTAAAAACTCTTATGATTTTGGTTCAAATATATATTATATATATAATTCTGCATGTAACGACTGGTTGGGCGGCTTATGCGGCAAGATTCCATGCTGGGATCAAGATTTGGAAATCACTTTAATAAATACAGATTCGATCTATTCGGTAAATTAAAATCCATATGATTAAATAAATATAGTATGGAAAAAGATGTTGGGGGATAGATCTCCCTCCCTGTGGATGGAGGCTATCTCCTCAAGGGTTAATCCGTGGAATCTCATCCTCTCGCTTCTCCTCCCTCAAGTCCACCTGCCCTCTCGCCAGCCGTATGGCCTCATGCAGCTTGGCTTCCAGCAATCCCTTTGGCGGCAGCTCCACCAGGTACTCCGCCACCCTGATCTCGCCAAGGTCGAGCTGTAGCAGCTCGATCTGCTCCCGGTTCTTCTCGCCGCATAAAATCAGCCCAATGGGCATATCCTCGCCCGGCCGGCGCTCATACCTGTCCAGCCAGCGCAAATAGAGCTCCATCTGGCCCTTGTGGGCTGGATCGAAACTGCCCAGCTTCAGCTCTATGGCCACCAGGCGGCGCAGGCTGCGGTGGTAGAAGAGCAGGTCGAGGTAAAAGTCCCGGTCTCCGATGGTCATGCGCTTCTGGCGGGCTATGAAGCTAAAGTCCGTGCCCAGCTCCAGCAGGAACCTCTCCAGCTCCCTCAGTATGGCTGCCTCCAGATCGCGCTCGCTGTAGGTGTCCTCCAGCCCCAGGAAGTCCAGCAGATAAGGGTCCCGGAAGACCAGATCGGGCGTCATGCGGTCCTCCTCCGACAAAGCCTCCAGCTCCTGCCTGGCCAGCACCTCCGGCTTGCGGGAGATGGCAGTGCGCTCGTAAAGCATGCCCTGGATCTTCTTTCTCAAGGTCCGCACGCTCCAGCGTTCCACCCTGGCCATTTCGGCGTAGAACTGGCGCTGCAAAGGATCCTTGAGGTAGATTATCTCGATGAAGTGGGACCAGGACAATTGTGCAGACAGTGTCTGCACTATTTCAGGGTCCTGATAATCCTCAGCGAAGCGTATCATGTTGAACAGGTTGCGGCGGCCAAATCCGCTTCCATACTCGGATTTGAGCGAATCGCTGAGGGCCTCTACCACTCTCTTACCATAGTCGGCACGATCCTCGGTTATGATCTCTTCCCGGATGCGCCTACCTACTCGCCAGTATAGCAGAACCAGCTCGGAGTTCACAGACTGAGCCAGGCGGAGACGTGACCTTTCGACCAGGGAGCGAACGTCGTGGAGGAGCTTTTCGGAGTCGATAGGATCTGTGAGACTGTCCAGCTCTGTCTTGCCTGCAGATGGTAGCCCATCTATCATTATTGGGTCTTTCTTCATGGCATCGTTACCTGTTTTGGATCCAGCCTACTATCTCATTTAGATAGCTCTCGCCTGTATCTGCTTTGGGGCCTGGTTAAAGTGATCTATGGGCGGTCCATTGAAATCCTTGTTATTAAAATAATTGGCTTGAGAGACATTTCTGTGATGGAGTGTCATTTCTAACTTGCTTCTATTAGGTTATGATTTAGCCCATTGATCTCCCCTCAGCCTCTCCGCCATCCCCCACTCCTCGCCCAGATCCACCCCGATATCCATCCCCGGCTCGATCCTCTTGAAGCCGGCGTACATGATGCATACCAGCTCCAGCGCCGAGAATGTCCTCCCCGGCAGCGCCCGCAGTACGTGGCTCTCCTGGGGATCATTGATATCCAGCCCGTACTGCCCCAGCATGCCGATCTCGAAGGTGATCTCCTGGACCTCCTGCAGCGACTTCTCGCGAAACAGCCGCATGGCATCCAGCAGATAGAAGACCGCATCCATGCGTGGCCCCCTGGCCTTGAGCTCTCGGGCCGCAATCCTTCGCAGCCCATCTCTGGCCAGACTGCGCAGCTCCTCGGGTGCCTCCATCTCCAGCACTTTTTGGAAATGCTTCTGGGCCGGCTCCATGTCTCCTAGCTCCATGTAGGCGAAGGCGAGACCGTACACGGTCTGCGGGTCGTGGGGATCGATCTCCAAGGAGCGGCGCAGATAGTAGAGAGCCCGCAGGCTGTCTCCTTCCTTGCCGAAGATGGCGCCCAGGTTTTTGAGGGCCACGGGATTCCTGGGATCGGCTGCAAGAGCCTTCATGGTGTACTCCCTGGCCTGCAGCAGGTCGCCCGCCCGCTGGTAGCCGAGCGCCAGGGCTACGCAGGCGTGCGAGTGGCCTGGAGCGAGCTGGATGCAGCGGTGCAGTAGCTCTCGCCCCTGATCGAGCTGGCCGAGGTCCACATAGCAGAGGCCCAGGTTGTAGAGGAGATCGGGATTATCGGGATCCTGGCGGAGGAGCTCCTCCAGGTAGATGCGGGCCTCGTCGAGCTGGCCGGAGGCGAGGAGCTGGTGGGCGCGGGAGAGGTAGTCGGACATTGCGAACGTAGATGGGTGGCTATTATTAAAATGGTTGTTCAAGGGAGACTCTTCATGCGATCAAACGTAATGCGAATATCCTTATAACCATCGAAGTTATTTGGACTCAATATCTGAGGAGGGATAATACGGGCAACATCACTCTAACGCAAATTTTGTCTTTAGTGGGTAAGCTTGATGACACTCCCGGAGATGATAACTCCAGAGAACGATTTCGGCTTTATCTAAAGGAGAATGTCAACGAAGTAGGCCAAATTAGAGATTATGTCGGGGAGTCCCTCCGTAGCCCAGGAAGCCAGTATAACAGAGCATTTCAGGATCTAATTAACTATCTGGGTCATTTTTTGGGATTTGAAGTGAAGTTCGGCAGATATCAGGGAGTTCAAGGTCAAATTGGTCTTGATGGCCTCTGGAGATCGCCTTCTGAATTTTATGTCGTTGTTGAAGTGAAGACGACTGAGGTATATGCGATTAAGACGGCCACTCTGATGAACTACATAGATCAAGCGATCTCAGAGAAGATAATACCGGACAGAGACCACGCCTTGGGTCTTTACATAGTAGGAAGGTCCGATCCGGAGGTTCACCAGCTTGAGAACGCGATCCATGCTGAGAAGAGAATGGATCAACTGAGGGTTATCTCTGCGGAATCTCTTCTTTCTTTAGCTGAATTGATGAACGAGTATGACGTAGGTCACGACGATATTTTGGCAGTGCTTCGTCCATCTGGCCCTGTGATCGATCCAACAATTGATCTTATGGCTCGATTAGCAGCAGAATCTGTTGTGGAACTGAAAGAACCACCGACCGGCAGGCCTCCAGAGACTGCAAAGGATCAAGTTAACTATTGGCTTTCTCCAGTAATAGCTAATGATGAGCAGACCGCCGAAGAAGTGATTCAAAACCTTGTCGGGGTGCAGAGAGTCTATGCTTTTGGCGAAAGGACTCCTGGGAGAAAGCATCTGAAGCCGGGGGATATGATCTGCTTCTATGCTGAAGGAAATGGTGTGGTTGGTCATGCCACAGTATCCTCTTACCCAGAGAAAAAGTCCAGTAATGCAATTCGAGATCCAGAAAGGTATCCCTGGTTGTTTAGTCTAGTGAAAAATAGGACATACATAGATAACCCTGTCATAATCAATGCCGCTCTCAGACTGAAATTGGATGCCTTTAAAAATCGGGATCCAAATAAACCCTGGTCTTGGTTTGTGTTTACGACACGCAAATTAAGCGAGAACGATTTTAGGATCTTGACGAGACAAAATTCTCAGCGTGATCTAAGCTAAATGCTGATGAGGGGATTGTGTGCCTATAGATAAACCGACGATCCAAGAACTTAAAAAAGCACGCGAGGTGTTTGAGGACATCGAGCCTAGAAGCATTTTCTATCAAGCAGCAACAGATTTGGTTGATCTTGCCATCCAAAATAAAACAGAATTGAATTTGGCCGAAGCTATTGCAGTTCTCCTGCAAACATGGAATGTATCCTATTATCGATTTAGGTCGTTTGATAAAGAGCATCTTTCTGATATTGAAGAGCTATTAAGAAAATATCCGGAAATCATCAATAAGATCAGACCGCGAGCAATAGTGGATTTCAGTGACAAGGATGTTGAAGTTGTAAAACCAATATTTCAAGATTTTGAACATGTTTTGGGAAAAACGGGAGCTGCGAAATGCCTGCACCTATTAGCGCCACGCTTTTTCCCGCTCTGGGATACCAAAATTGCAATAGCATACAAGCTTGGAAAAGGAGAGGAAGCTGAACGCTATTGCCGTTTTATGGCTATAACAAAGGGTCAAATTATGGATCTAGGCGGAGAGAAAGCAATAGGTAGAAACCCTCTCAAAGCTTTGGATGAATACAACTACTGGAAGTGTACCCTTCCAGAACTCAAGAAGCAGGGAGACAAAAGACGTGCTCTTAGAGAGGAGAAAATCTTATAATTGTATTATTATCCTTTTTTTGAGATCATCGCCCACTTTCACTTTCGCCCCGCCCCCTTGCCTCGCCCTGATATCCCCGCAGCCACCCATATCCTCTCATGGAAATTTAACTCCTCCCCACCGTCTCTCTGCTCCCCGAAACCTTCAGCATCCTCATCGCCCCCGTGGAGATGCTGGCCGATGCCCTGAACAGTCACCTGGAATTGCAGCGCTATAAGATCCTCTTCATCTGTGGCAACTACTCCCGCATCCTCAGCCGGCTGGATCGCAACTTCACGGAACTGGAAGTGCGCCGCGCCTTTACTGTCTTCCAGCTCATGACCATCCTGGAGGAGAAGTAACATTTATACAGTACATATTTATATACTTTGAGCTCCTTTATCATTACTCATGGCAAGGAAAGAGTTCCGAGGCAGGACGGCAACAGTATACCTTCCCGTAGGAGAGATCCTTACAAATTGGCAGCAAGAGGCAGCTCAAGGTGGCGCCACCATTTCTGAATACATCTTCGAGATGGTCGAAAAGGCCAGACGGCCAGCTGAGGATGTGGTCCGGCCAGACTTAGTACGGGAAAACTCGGACCTCAAGACTCTAAACCGTAAGCTAGAGCAAGAAGTGAACCTTTTAAAAGCGAACCTGGAGATCATGCAGGCCGAGGTCTATAAGCAGCGGTTTGCAGGTTTTGAGAAGGTCGATGCCCCGGGTATGCATAGCTATGATAGAGCCCTAGTGGATATGCTGAAAAGAGGCAAAGTATTGGACTCCCTGGAGATACTGGGCGGCCTGGGGATCAATCCCCGAGACAGCCAGGCAGTTAAGCTCGTCTCGAACCAGCTTGAGGAGCTTAAGAGGTTCGGCCTGGTCAGTGAATTGCTCCAAGGGTGGCGTTGGTTATGACCCTCCTGGATGATTTCAAAGCAGACTGCGAGCTGCGGAATATTGATCACTTTAAGATGTACGGCATCTATGCCAACCAGTTCTGCAGCTTTCTGGAGGCCAGGGGCAAGGATCCCTGCCAGGTCGAGAAGGACGATCTCAAAGCCTACTTGCAAGCTATTAGAGACCGTGGCCTAAAGACTTCAAGCCAGGAGAGAGTTTTCACCTGTTTATCGGCCTTTTATGCGTTTGTGGTTGATGAAGACCTGCTGCAGTCAAATCCTATCTTGCCATTTAGGCGGCGGTATCTCCGGCAGTACAAGGATAATGGCTCCGAGCCCAGACAACTCATTTCCATCGACCAGGCGGCCATGCTCATCAATTCCATCCTACATAGTCGAGATAAGGCAATTCTAACCCTACTCTTCAAGACTGGCATGAGGCTGGGCGAGCTCTGCAGCCTGGATGTGGGAGATATAGACCTGCAGGATTTATCCCTGGTCTTGAAGCTCACAGCGAAGCGGACCAACAGGCAGCTCTTTTTCGACCACGAGACGGCCCGGATGCTGCAGGCCTGGTTAACCAGTCGGCCGGATATAGGTAATGGATCACCGCTGTTCATCAGCACCAGAAAACAGAGAATCAGCACAAGAGAGGTTGAGAGGCTCACAAAGAAACATGCTGCACGCGTAGGGCTGCATGATCCCGCTTCGGAGAATCTGGCGTATCGCTTCACACCGCACTGCTGCAGGCACTGGCTGGTGACTCACCTCCTCCGGGCCGGTATGAGCCGAGACCATGTGAAGTGGATCCGGGGAGATGCCATGAAGGAATCGATAGATATCTACTACCACATAGATGCAGAGGATGTCAGGAAGAGCTACATGGCCTATGTGCCCCAGCTAGGGATTTGA
>Ga0351913_1051_pt1 | contig 43641 bp, 33 predicted proteins | sample TotcelHT113001M4_FD_206865 | JGI IMG/M metagenome (GOLD analysis project Ga0351913, IMG submission 206865) | Enriched cells from coal bed in the Powder River Basin, Montana, United States - Total cells T11 rep1 HSBNCT.T11.300.1.M4 ... | reverse complement strand
CAGATGTTTTTCTTTGTTTTAAAAGCAGCAGCCATTTCGCCCCAGAAATGTTTGATATCATTTACAGAAACCTCCGGGGTTCCAATGATATATCCAACCCGGTTAATGCCCCTTCTGCCGTAGTTGTGCAAATCAGGTATAATGTATAGACCTTTTTCATTTGCCGCATCCACAACAGCTATTACACGATTTAACTCTGTTGAATCAAGGGCTTTTCCCAAAACCGGCTGTAACCGCTCCCATTTCAATGGTAATCTTATTAACCGAAGCCCTTTGGCTTTATAATAGTCTAATTCCTGTGCGTCAGGATAAACGTAATCCTTACCGTAAATTCCGGTTGATGCCCCAAATTCCGCACCTGCCAGATTCACACCAAAATAACCGGGTGTAGATTGTGTAAACGCACTTTGGTAAAATGCCGTGAGCATGCCCGCTACGGTTATTATTAACAGGATTTTTTTCTGGTTGTTCATGTGTTTTTATTTAGTTATTACAATTTTGCCATTTCGGGTACTAATCCAAAAGAAGCGGTTATATATCATTGTTTATAGTTATTATTTTATAGGCTTATAAAATCTTACATAATCGAGAACCTCAGTGTCTGGCAATTTTTTTCATCTACGTCTTTGGTATTTCCAATAAAGTTAGCAAACCATCTTATTGGCAAATCTTATTGGCAAGATGCAGGAAGAGTCAAATATTTTTTCACAACTCCCATTTGGGGTTTATCTACTCCATTTGCCGGCTCAATAGATAAAGGATAAGTTCCCCACCAAGGCCCACCAGCCCAATAAGTTCCATTTACACAATTATCTTGCAGGTATTTAAGAAAGTTATCTAACACAACCAGCCATCTGGAATCATTAGCGGGTATGCCATATTCTCCAATAAAGCCTTTCTTATTATTTGCCTTAAGCCAATCTATAAAAGGCTTAACGCGGTCTGCTCCTCTATTAGGATATGCTTCTTCTACATCGTAGGAACCCTTATAGGTTCCAGAATTATCTTTATCAAAGTAGGTGTGAGCCTGAAAAATTAATTTATTTGATGGATCCGACAAGTTCTTTAATACATCACTTTTAGAACCAGAAGTTCCAAACAAGCCCGGGCTGCTCCATCCATCTCCACTAACAATAATGTTTGTCGTTTGGTCTATACTCCGAATGCCGTTAATCGTTTCCTGTGAAATATCAAACCATGATGGTGAAGCTAACATATCATGAGGTTCATTCATCATATCATAACCCCAAATCTTCTTACTTTTAAAAGCAGTGGCCATCCTTGTCCAAAAATCTTTAAATGCCTGTACGGGTAATTCAGGAGAACCTATAATGAAATTTGATGTGTTGATTTTCCTTCTTCCATAATTATGGCAATCCAACAAGATCAAAATTTCTCTTTCATTGGCTCTATCTATCAAAGCCATCACACGAGCCAATTCTGTTGCATCTAAAGGTGCATTCAGAACAGGTTGTAAACGTTCCCATTTAAAAGGCAGCCTAATTAATCTAACACCTTTTGATTTATAGTAATCTAACTCGGCAATATTAGGATATATATAGGCCGTACCATAAGCCCCAGAAGAGGATCCAAATTCACCCCCAGCCAAATTAACTCCGAAAGGAACAGGCTTTTCAACCAGTATTGGTGGTATAACCGGTGACGGTATTTGTTCTTTTTTTTTGCAGGATAGCATAATTGTTGCCGCTACTATTACGAATAGAATGATTTTCATGCGATTCTTTATTTTGTTTGTGCTATGTTTAAAGCTTTTGCAAGCTAAATTGAGAGCCTCTTATTTTCATGATCTTATTAAGATTTTAAGGATTAATCTAACTACGATCATTTTATACTCCTTTTTTCTTTACCCATTATAAACTGCAATGTGCCGCCTTTCATGATATCGCTATAATTGATCTGATACGAGTGGTACGGCTTGCCATTAAGTTTTATAGCCTGGATATACTTGTTTTTGTTTGAAAGTTTTTTCGCCTGTACCGTCAGAACATTATCCCCCACCTTTACGGCTGCCCGTTTAAAAAAGGGAGCGCCGATATCAAATATGCCGGAAGCCGGATTGACCGGATAAAAGCCCAGTGAACTAAGTATATACCAGGCGCTCATCTGTCCGCAATCGTCATTCCCGCTCAACCCATCGGGCTTGTTCAGGTATTGGGTTTTTAAAATGCGGGGTATCATCTCCTGGGTTTTCCAGGGTGCGCCGGCATAATTGTACAGATAAGCCACGTGATGGCTGGGTTCATTGCCGTGAGCGTACTGCCCAATCAGCCCGGCAACATCGAAAACGGGCCCTGTTTTGGCATACACTTTAGGATCTAAGGTAAAGAGCGTATCCAGCTTTAACATAAAAGGCTGCTTGCCACCCATTAATTCAATCAACCCTTCAATATCATGCTGCACATGCCAGGTATATTGCCAGGCATTGCCCTCGGTATAGTCGCCGTAGCCGGGAGGCGAAACTTCAATCGGATCAAAAGGTGAAACCCATTCGCCGTTCATTTTTTTCGGGCGCATTAATTTGGTCGATGGGTCATAAAGATTTTTATAATAATTAGCTCTTTTGCTGAAAAACTGATAATCCGCTTCTTTGCCTAAAGATTTTGCCATTTGGGCCGCACACCAGTCGTCTGTAGTAGATTCTAAGGTGCGGGATACGGCTTCATTTGTTACGGTATCTGCCGGCAGGTAACCATATTGATCATACAAACTCCAGTCGTACTTATGCCAGCTGTTTTTGGTGAGAGACTGCTTGATGGCATGATAGGCCCTTTCGGTATCCTCTTGCTTTAAAAGTCCTTTAAAATACGCATCAACTATAATGGGCACAGCATGATTGCCTATCATGGTATAGTTTTCCTTTCCCCAAAGTGTCCATATCGGTAACATCCCGACAGCGTCATAATGATCTAAAATGGAATACACCATGTCCCTGTCTTTTTCAGGGCTGATTATGGTATATAAGGGATGGGCTGCCCGGTAAGTATCCCAGATGGAAAGCGTAGTGTAATACGCCTTATTGGCTGACTGATGCACTTTATCATCTGCTCCGGTATAGCGCCCATCAGTATCAGCCATATTGTTGGGCTGTATAAACAGGTGGTACATGGAAGTATAAAAATTGATCTTTTGCTCTTTACTGCCTTTTATTGTAATTTTTGACAGATAGGTATTCCAGGCATCCCGTGCCTCTGTTTTCACTGTTTCAAAACTTTTGCCTTTTGATTCTGATAAATTTTGCCTGGCACCTTCAATACTTACCGAAGATATGGCCACTCTTATTTCTATTACTTCGCCTGTTTGAGTGGTATAGCCCACTATCAATTTCCGTTTGGTATCCTCATCCAAAAATTCTGAGCGTACAAAAGGTTTGCTGAACTCAATCACAAAAAATATTTTCTTCTCTACCCAGTTTTTGGTATGGGTATAGCCGCTGATGACCGTATTGTTTTCAACCGTTATCTTCGCATCCAATACATGGGTATTGATGCTGTCTGCATCTGAAACCAGACCGCTCTGAAAATCCAATAAAATATGCGATTCGCCCCCTTTGGTAAAAGTATAGCGCTGTACTCCTGTGCGGTGTGTAGCGGTTAGTTCAACTTTTATTCCCTCATCGGGCAGGTTTACGGTATAATACCCGGCCGTTGCCTTCTCGCTCTTTTTATCTATACGGCTGCGGTATGTTTCTTTTACCCTGTTTCCGGTATAAGGCAGCATCAGCACATCGCCCAAATCCATCCAGCCCGTACCGTTTAAATGGGTATGGGCAAAGCCGATGATCGCGCTGTCTTCATAACGATAACCCGAACTGTACTGCCAGGAATAATTATTTGTTTCGGGGCTTAACTGCACCAGTCCAAAGGGGATTGTTGCGCCAGGAAAGGTATGCCCGTCTCCCGATGTCCCAACAAAGGGGTTTACATACCGGGTAAGGTCTTGAGCTTGCAACCCTAAGCCACATATTAGCAAAAGGAATAAACATTTTGAAAAAAGAGAGTTGTGCAACATGTTTTTAATGATTGTTTAATGTTTTTGAGTAAAAAGAGGCCCGAAGGTTTTCAAAGTCGCACTTCGGGCCTCAATTCTCTAACTTTTTCGCTTATCAGAGAGCATAACGTTTAATTCCGATCCTGGCACTTTTAGCGCCATTATTTATTGAATTAATAAATATGTAAGCACGATACTTACTATCAGCAGTTTCAACCCAGACACCCGCTTCAGCTTTAAGATTAAGTGCATAATTAGGAGCGCCGGAGAGGTCAAGCTGCTGAAAATCTAAATCATCAACAAAAACGCTATACTGATGTTTTGGGTCAAGTTGCCAGTCCCGCAGGTTCCAAACTTTGCTGACTTTGGCGCTTCTGTTTACCCCGGACGGAAGCGTTATCCCCGGACGATAAATTGCATCAGCAGCCGGCGATACCAGTGCATGAGTGAAGTTTGCCGGAGTAGTACGATACAGGTATACCAGATCGATCTTATCCGCATTGGCAGCGGCGTTAGCCTCAGTATAAACAGCCATATCAGCGATTGAAATATAGCAGGCATTATTATCAGTAACATCAAGACCAAGTACCATATCCATTTTAGAAATAGCGTATGGCCCCATAGCGTATGACGCTGTTTGTCCATTACTGCTTTTAGCTGAAAAGGTAAAACTTACCGATTTGCCCCTTGCCTCTTCGGGCACAACGTAGTAATAGCGAAGTGTAACGGCAGAAGTATCTGCCGTGAAGGTAACATTTGTTGTTTTTCCATTAGTTACAGATGCCCCCCCGATAATAACTCCTACATCCGCGCCACCGGTATTTGTGTAGAAGGAACGGTTTTCAAGAAAGGTTCCTGTGGCTCCTGCAATAGAAGCCTCCACCTGTGCAGAAACAATCTTGCCTACTTCCGGCCCCAAGGCCATCGCGTAAGCGAACTCTATTTGTTGTCCTACCACATTTGGTCCTAAACTTCTCTTGATGACATCATTTTGTAGATTTGTACTCAGGACCGGGATGGCGTAATCTTCCTTACTACATGCATTAGTGAGCAAAAGCAATGACAGCAGGAATGTTATGTTAATAAAATATTTACGTTGCATAATTCATTTTTTTTTAGTTCAAAATTTGCTAAGGCTGAACGGTTACAAAAACTGTATAAGGTTTTTTGACCTTACGGTTACCAGAGACCACCGTATAAACTTTGGGATTGAGTAAATCAGAGAAGTCAACCTTTCCGGTAATCTTCGGATCCAGTTTAGCATCTGTTACCAGGGTAAACTGGGGATAAAGATTCTTAAGGTCGGTACCAAATTGCACCTCAATGTTAATAATTTGAGCTACCGTATCTATTAACGGAGTCTTAGTCCTTACGGATAATCGGTCCGATCCTATAAGGTCAAAATTACTTACATAACACTGTGCCCTGTCTGTTATGAGCAGACCATCTTCATCTACAGGAAAATCCTTACTACACCCAACCCATACAAGCGGAACAAGTAAGAATATAACTATTATTTTAATGTGATTTTTCATATTTAATTATTTTAATTTACATAATAATTATTGCCACGGGGTATTCTGGGTCATATTCGGGTTGCGGTTAATTTCATCACCCGGAATTTTATAAATGTAGGCTCGTTGATACGTCAGTTCATTCGCATTCTGATAGTAAAGATCATTCGGGATCCCATATGTATCATAATGCCGTTTTCCGCTTCCTCCCGGAAGTCCCCAAACCCTTTCAATGGCACGCCACCTGCGAAGATCGAAATTGCGATGCCCTTCACCGATCAGCTCAACAATCCGTTCCTGTTCAATAGCGTCAAAGAAATTTGCTTTGCTGCTTATTTTGGCGGCTGCCAATGGGGGAAGGTTGCCGCGGTGGCGAACTTTATTTACTACCTCAACAGCATCTGCCTGTGGGCCGTATGCCTCATTGGACGCCTCGGCATACATCAGGTATACATCTGCTAAACGCATTACGGGCCAGGCAAAGTTTCCGTTGCTGCGGTCATGCCCTGCCGTGTTGCGAACGAACTTACGGAATACATACCCTGAATTACTCCCGTCTGTATTATAGCTTCGATACACCTCGCCATTAATCGTAACCGGTGTGTTATATACCCGGTATATCCAGGGAGACCATCCGGTTTCCTTTTTTTGAAATATGCCCATAGTCATTTCATAATCCCACAAAATCGTAGATTTCATACGGTAATCCCGGTTAGCATAGCTCTGAGGGTTAACCGCAGAGTTTGGCGCTGTTCTGGCATTGGAGTTGCGGGTGGGATCCATCGGTATTAACGGATCAGCAAAGTCGCCTGTAATGATTGACTGATAACGGTCGGCTACTTCAAAACGGGGAGTTACCCATGCCTGTGAGAATTCCAAGGTACGTCCTGCAAAATCCCGCATCAGTTCTTCACCCTGAAAAGTACCGGTAAGGCCATGATTAAAGGTCATAATCATTTCCTTACTACCATTAGCAACGGGCGTAAACAGGTAATAGTAATTTGGAAGTATTGCAGCCTTTCCTAACTCATCTATATTTCCCGGTTCACCATTTCTGAAAAGGGTTAAGCCATAATCATTAATAACTTTCTTAAAATCTTCGGCTGCAGCTTTATAAGCAGCATCTGCGGCTGCAGCATCCGGGCTAAAAGTATCCAACTCCGGCCAGCCAAACTTATTCCAGCAGGCCCAGTAAAGCTGTAGTTTACCACGAAGACCAAGTGCCGCAGGCTTAGCAGCACGCCCTACCTTGTTGGTTGTCGAAACCTTCTCAAAAGCATAGGTAAAGTCGGCCATAATTTTATCTTTTACCTGGGCCAGTGGCATACGGGAAAAACCCGCAGCCTCTTCCCTGTTGGTTGGAACAAAATCAATATATGGCACATCTCCCCACATGGAGATCAGGCGAAAATAAATCATTCCCCTAAGCAGGCGGGCTTCGCCAATAATAGCTTCCAGATTAGCAATGGAGGAAGCTTTGGCGTCCGGTAGCATTTTCTCAACATTTTCTATCACATAATTAGCACGGATAACCCCCAGATACATTGATTTAAAGTAAATATCATGCTGACTTCCATAACCTGTCGGAGACCATGAATAAGGGGTGCTATAAGCCATACCGTTTCTTAAAACAGTTTTAGAAAGGGTTTGGCCACGGGCTTTGAAGTATTCCCCATTGCCGTCAAAAAAGTAATCGCGATCAAAGAGGTACCGGATATCGCCATAAGCTCCCATGAGTGCAAATGTAGCGTCATCTTCCGTTTTCCAGAAAGCGTCTGCGAATAAATCTACAGTAGGATCTTGCTCCAGCAGGTCCTTTTGGCATGAATTATTAAAAAGCATCAATCCAGCTAAAACCGTTATAAATAGTAATTTAGAAGTAGTTTTCATTTTTTTCATGATTTCAGGGTTTATAAACTCAGGGTAACACCAAGCGAATAAGATCGAAGTATTGGATACAGATCATCTGAACGCCCGTTTTTTTCGGGGTCAAGGCCACGGAAAGATGTGAAAGTTACCATATTCTCGGACGAACCAAAGATACGCAAGCTATTAACACCAACCTTTTGAAGGAATTTCTTAGGTATTGTATAGCCCAATTGTAAATTCTTCACCCTGAGAAAACTCAGATCATCCAACCAGAATGTTGTTTGTGTCCGGTTTTGATTTCCGTTCAATCGGGGCCAGGCTCCTTTCCTGTTATCAAGTGACCATGGATTTTCCCAATGTTCTTGGGTAAAAGCGTACCTTTTAACAGGAGGATCAATATTATTAAAACGATTTAACCAATAATCTTTACGCCCTGTTGAGCCCTGAAGCAAAACAGTCAGATCAAAACCCTTCCAGCTAAAATCAGTGTTTAAAGAAAAGTTAGTGGTAGGCCTGTCTTGTTGAATGTTGGGGTATGCTTTCCTGTCATTATCATCAATCCTTCCATCGCCATTCAAGTCCTTACGAAGAATATCACCGGGAGATGCTCCTTGTGGGGCCGCATTATACACATCCTGCCAGGTTTGTGCGATACCCATATCTTCAAAAGACCATAAAAAGTGGTATGGCATATTTAAAAATGTAGTGCCTTTGCCCAGATACTCATTCCATTTTTCAAGTCTGGTTGCATTATAACTAAGGTTCAGACCGATACCATATACCACCTGACCAACTTTATCCCTCCAGTTAAAAGTACCTTCAACGCCACGGTTTCGAAGGTTCCCGATATTTCTACGGGGGGCATCATAGGCCAATTGTATAAGAATAGGTAAATCAGACGGCCGGTTCATGCCGGTAGTTAAACGGTCGTAGAAATCCAGTTCAGCTGTCAGACGGTTATTCAGAAATCCCAGGTCAAGCCCTGCATTAAAAACTGCGGTATTTTCCCAGGTAAGATCGGCATTAACCATTCTTCTGTAAATAAACCCTTTATCAATGTTAACACCGTTTGGATCCGTAATATAATTATTGCTTGCAAGTGTCTGTTGCTGCTCATACCGGCCAACTCCGCTGTTATTTCCTAAACTTCCATAACTCACCCTAAGTTTACCATTGCTCAAAAAACCACCGGCAAATGATTTTATAAAATCCTCTTCCATGAAACGCCATCCGGCAGATATGGAAGGGAAGAAACCATATTGGCTTCCGGGCAGGAACTTAGAAGAACCATCGTATCTAAAAGTTGCCGACAGAAGGTACTTATCAAAGGCAGCGTAGTTTAGACGTCCAATGTAGGAACGAAGCCCTTCAGTCGAAGAATTTCCACCCGTATTTTGGGTGGTTGTTAACGCAGCGTTAATTTCGCTAAGTGAGGGATGTATGCGGTCCATCCGTGAAGCGTTAAGGGCCCGGTCATACCAATACTCCTCGCTATATGCAAGAAGAGCACTTATATTATGTTTTTGGGAAATAATTGTATTATAGTTTAGGCTTCCGGTTAACAGTGTCTTGTTGCCCGTATTGGTATTATTAACGACCGGTGTATTTGTACCTACATATTGCCTGCCATTAAAAGCTTGGGTTTGAGTACTATAAGCGCTTTGCGGCGTATAAGCTTCTTTATGAAACTGATTGTAGTAGTTTACTGCATACTCAATACGCCCTGTTAACCCTTGTAATGGTGTCCAATCCAGATACATACTTCCATTCGCCTCCTGGCGGTTTTGCCTTTTAAGGGTATTATCATAATATACTAAGGGATTGTACGCCGTGGGGTCTTCACCATAGGCCATAACTCCACCATAATAACCGGATACGGGGTCAAAAGGTAAAATACCCGCAATGGCATTTATCATATCACCGCCGGCAGGACCGCCAAAACCACCAAAACCTTCTGAATATGCATATACAAAATTCGATGTATTCGCGTAAAGTTTTACACCCACATTCATATTTTTGCGAACTTTGTAATCATAATTTGTGCGGACATTGTAGAGCTTAAACTCATTATTGACCTGCAAACCCTGTTGGTTTTGTATACCCACAGAAACAAAAAAATTAGACAAATCCGAACTTCCGGATGCAGACAGGTTATGCTTTTGCATGCTTCCGTTTTTCAGTATAACATCCCACCAGTCTGTATTGGGATATTTTACAGGGTCAACCATGCCTAAAGCCAGCCATTGATCGATACTTCCATCTTTGTATAATTGGCTTGCTGGTGCATGATTAACGCCATACGATCGTTGGTGTAGTGTAAGGGCACGAGGATAATTTGAAATAAATTCCTGGCCTTTTCTTGGTGTTTCCAGGGCGCTAGTACTGGTAAAGGTAATAGTAGGTTTCTTACCCTTACCTGACTTTGTAGTAATCAGGATTACACCATTAGCCGCCCTTGAACCATAAACAGCTGATGAAGCAGCATCTTTTAGTACAGAGATAGTTGCTACGTCGTTCATGTCAACCCTGTTGATATCCACATCGGGCATGCCATCAACCACAATCAAAGGATTGGCATTATTAACTGTACCCAGGCCCCGGATAAGCAAACTGGCACGGTTATTACCTGCCATACCTGAAGTTTGTACGGCGGCCAAACCCGGAACGAGGCCAGAAAGGGCGGATGAAACATTTGATACCGCACGGCCCGATATCTGTTCATCAACGCTAATCATCGATAGCGCTCCTGTAAGATGTACTTTTTTCTGGGTGCCGTAACCCACCACGACAACTTCTTCCATTCCAACTGTTTCATCCTGAAGGACAATGTTGAAAGTTGTTTCCCCTGTAATGGTAACTTCCTGTGTTTTCATTCCCACAAAAGAAAACACCAGAGTTTTGGCATCTTCAGGAACATTCAGCCGGAAAATCCCGTCGTTGGCGGTAATGGTTCCGGTGGTTGTGCCTTTTACCACTACTGAAACCCCGGGGACCGGTTCACCGTTTTTGTCTTTTACGGTTCCCGAAACTTCTTTCTGTTGCTCAACAGGAACAGGGGCAGCTATTACGGTTGCTTTTTTAATAACGACCACACGGTCATCAATTTCGTATGATAAACCGTTTGGTACCAGGATTTTGTCCAGGATATCTTCCAGTTTGGCGTCGCTCACCTGAATCGATACTGGAGGTATCTCCTTCAGAAGGTCAGACCTGTACAGGAAGTAGAACTTACTCTGTTCTTCAATTTTCTTCAGAACCTGTTCAATACTGCTGTTTTCCAGCCTTAATACCAGGTTCGTCTGTTGTGAATACACACTTGCCGAAACCTGCAAAAGACCCAGCAAAACAAAAAATACAGTTATCCTCATCATAAGGAACAGTTTTTTCCACCCGTGCCAACGGATAGGGGTACATCGATTTTTTTTCATAGATTTGTACTGTAAGTTAATACACATTATTATTTTACTACAAGTTAGGCGGGGAATGGTGCGAACATTTTCCGCCTTTTTTTTTCCTATTCAATCGTTATTGTATTGTTATTAATTGAAAAATTTACTTCGTTGGTCTTTTCGATTTTCGCCAGAATATCACCGAAATCAGCATAACGTTCAAGGTTTCCGGTAAACATTAATTGCTTATCGGCTTCATTTGAAAAAACGACTTGTACATCGTACCATTTGGAAAGCGTGCGCATGATTTCTTCCAATGTCTGATCGCGGAAAACAAAACGCCCGTTTTTCCATGCAACATACTGATTAACATCAACAGTTCTTTTTTGAATCTGATTGTTGTTGGAATTTAGGATACTCTGTTCACTGGGTTTCAGCATCAATGTTACTTCAGGATTACTGACTGACGAAACTTCCACCTTACCTTCTGCCAGCGTTGTATATATGTTTGGATTGTCGGCATACGACGAGATATTGAATTGAGTTCCAAGAACCTTGACCAGGTGATTTCCTGAAGTGACCACAAATGGTTTTTTTTCGTTTTTTGATACTTCAAAATAAGCTTCCCCGGTGAGTTCAACGCTGCGGACATCGGCTGCAAACTGTACCGGGAAACGGAGCGTTGTTTCAGAATTTAGCCACACTCTAGTACTATCGGCCATAATCAGGAAGTATTCGCCGCCACGTGGAATTTTTAAAGTATTGTATTTCATGTCAGCAGTTCGCCCGGCTGTGCCGATGTATTCGAGTTGGCTGCCGGTATTTTTGATTTCGGTGCCTTCAGTAGTAATGATGGATTTGTTACCTGTTGTAAGATCGTACTCGCTGCCATCGGCAAGAATAAGAATCGCTTTGTTGCTGCCGGGAACAATCGATTGCACTTGTTGCCCGTTTTCAATTGATTCAGGATTGTTGGGTGCAGAAAACTGAAAATAAATCATGAACAAGATGCTGGCGGCAACGCTGGCAATGGCAAGAATTCGTGTATTTCGGTAAGGAGAATGAATGCCTGTTTTATTATGTATATTTCTGAGCGCTTTTTTAAGTTCTGCCGGTGAATTGGCAAATTGGGAGCCATTGGTATAATAAAGAAGTGCGCTCTCGTAATATTTACGATGAGCGCTGTTTTCAGACAACCATAAGTTCAGAAGGATTTCTTCTTCCTCAGAGGCCTGATTGTGGATTTTTTTCCAGATGATCTCAAAATCGATGTTTTGATTCAGTTTCGTCATGTTAGTTTTAGTCAAGATATACCCATGACACGCGACCTGAGAAAAAGGGTGACAGGAATTGAAAATATTTTCAGGAAAATTAAAAGAAGAACGGCAAGGAGCTGCTATCCAGTAACATTTTTCGCATTTTTTCCTTCGCCCGCCGGAGCTGTGTTTTTACAGTGTTCTCCGAAATCTGGTTAATCTCGGCGATATCATGTATTTTTCTTCCGAACATGTATTTTTGTTTGAACAACTCGCCCATTTGAGGGGGAAGCCGGGCGATGGCATCCTGAATTTTTTTCATGATCTCCAGATCGACCCATCCCGGTGAATCGTCTTCGTTGAGCAAAGCTTCGAGGTATAACAATTTATGTTTGTCCTGAACATGAATGTCGCGAAGGTAATTAAGGCAGCGGTTTTTTACCGATTGATAGAAATAAGACTTAAGCGAGAGCTGGATATCAATTTGATTCGTCTTTTCCCAAAAGTTGATAAACAGGTTTTGTACAATGTCTTCGCAAGCCTGTTTGTCGAATAGAAAACCTTCGGCATAACGCGTCAGGTGCGGGTAATATTCATAGAACAACGCCTCGAAAACCTTTCGGTTCCGGTTCCTGATTTCACCCACCAATATCTTGTCTTCAACCTTCATCGCTGTTTTTTGTTCCTTGCAAAGCTGTACAAATTTTGAAGATTTTAAAAATGTAATTCGATTTATTGGCTTTCCTGATAAAAAGCTGTCATGAATTTCAATTCAGTTTGTATTGCATGGTTCTTAACTTAAACAACATTAAACCAATGTTTTACAATGGTTTCGTAGTTGTTTTCATTCGTGTGCCTGAAGATGTTTTCCTTGGGAAAATAAGTATAATCAGCAGCATATTTTTCATGATTGGCTATGATGTTCATGAGTGCTTCAATGAATAATTCAACATCCTGACTGGTAGTTGTAGGATGCAGCGACCAACGAACCCAGCCCGGTTTTAATGACAAATCGCCCTGATTGATCCTGCATGTAATTTCATCGGATAATTCGTGGCTCACTTCAAGCAAAATGTGGCCGTAAGTTCCGGCACACGCGCAGCCACCACGAACCTGAATTCCATACAAATCGTTCAGCAGTTTTACCAATAGGTTGTAATGAATTTTGGGAACAAAAAATGAAATGATGCCCAGACGGTCGCGATGCCTGTCATCCATAATTATCACCTCCGGAATTTGGTCAAGTCCCTCAAAAGCCAGTTTCAGTAATTCATTTTCTCGTTGGTGGATGTTTTCAACACCCATTTTCTCCTTCAGCCGAATGCAAAGTGCTGTGCGGATTGTCTGCAAAAAACCGGGAGTACCACCGTCTTCCCTGATTTCAATGTTGTCAACATATTTATATTCGCCCCACGGATTGGTCCAATCGACCGTTCCGCCGCCTGGCTGATCGGGCACCGTATTGTGGTACATCGACTGGTCGAAAACCAACACGCCCGATGATCCGGGGCCGCCCAGAAATTTGTGTGGCGAAAACATGATGGCATCCAGTTTTTGCATCGGATCAGCCGGGTGCATATTCATTTCATCATAAGGCGCCGAAGCAGCAAAATCGATAAAAACCACGCCGCCAAATTCGTGCATGATTTGCGCCAGTTCATAATATGGAGTGCGAATTCCGGTAACATTTGAACAGGCTGTGAATGAACCGATTTTGAATGGCCTGTCTTTGTATTCTTCCAGTTTTTTCCGGAGGTTTTCGGGCGAAACCTGAAGGTTTTCATCGGGATCAATAATCACCACATCGGCATTGGTTTCGTACCAGCTTGTGTGGTTCGAGTGGTGTTCCATGTGCGTAATAAATACCACCGGGCGATCGCGTTGGGCAAGGCAACCGGTATGATTCACCTTTCCGCAGTATTTCAAACCAAGCATCCGCTGAAATTTGTTGATAACGGCTGTCATTCCTGAACCTGCGGTTATAATAATGTCATTTGGTCCGGCATTCACATGGGCTTTTATAATTTGCTGCGCCTGATGGTAAGCATGGGTCATCAGCGCGCCGGTTTCGCTGGTTTCAGAATGGGTATTTCCGGCAAAAGGTCCAAAAACTTCGGAAATTTGTTTTTCAATGGGTTTGTAAAGTCTTCCACTTGCAATCCAGTCGGCGTAAACGATCTCTTTTTCACCATATGGCGATTTAAAATGCTGGTCGATTCCTGTAATTTCGTTTCTGAATTGATTAAAATATGATTCAAGTTTTGTCATGCGCAACAGTTTGTGAAAAAATGCGTCGCAAAAATAATCCCTTTCCGTCAGCTAATACAAGAATAAAATCAGTTTTTGTCACCTTGTTTTAAACCGTCTGTCAAGTTCGGTGACAAAAAGTCATTTTTGAATCATGGTATAGTCTTTGAAAAAATGCTGCACGTTAAATAGAATGTTAATCTAAAATTATAAACAATGCAAAAAGGAAAAATAGGCGTAACCAGTGACAATTTATTTCCGATAATTAAAAAGTTTCTGTATTCCGATCACGACATCTTCCTTCGTGAAATAATTTCGAACGCGGTTGACGCAACCCAAAAACTCCGCACGCTTGCTTCCAAAGGCGATTATTCGGGCGATATTACGAACGCCAAAGTGAGCATAAAAATTGACAAGGAAGCCAAAACCATTACCGTTTCAGACAACGGAATCGGGATGACTGCCGAAGAAGTTGAAAAATACATCAACCAGATTGCATTTTCAGGAGCAGAAGAGTTTCTGGAAAAATACAAAAACGATGCGAATGCAATCATTGGCCATTTCGGACTTGGATTTTATTCTTCGTTCATGGTTTCGAGCCAGGTTGAAATCTTCTCAAAATCATACCGCGAAGATGCTGCTGCCATTCGCTGGGAATGCGACGGAAGCCCGGAATACATGCTGGAAGAATCGGATAAAACGACTGTTGGAACCGACATCGTGATGCACATCAATGCCGATTCAGAAGAATTTCTGGAAAAAGCAAGGGTTGAAGGTATCCTGAACAAATACTGCAAATTTTTGCCGGTACCGGTGGTTTTCGGTAAAAAAACAAGCTGGAAAGACGGCAAAGAAGTGGATACAGACGAGGATAACCAGATCAACGATGTTGCTCCGGCATGGACCAAAAAACCGGTGGATCTGGATGATGAAGCCTACAACAAATTCTACCACCAGTTGTATCCAATGGCCGAAGATCCACTTTTCAACATTCACCTGAATGTAGATTACCCGTTCAACCTGACCGGAATTTTGTATTTCCCGAAATTGAAAAACACCATCGAAGTTCAGAAAAACAAGATTCAATTGTATAGCAATCATGTTTTTGTAACCGATTCGGTGGAAGGCATCGTTCCTGAATTCCTGACCCTACTGCACGGTGTTCTCGACTCACCGGACATTCCGCTGAACGTTTCGCGTTCGTATTTGCAGAGCGATTCGAATGTCAAAAAAATCAGCAGTCATATTACGAAGAAAGTGGCCGACCGCTTGTCGCAACTGTTTGTCGATAAACGCGAAGACTTTGAAGCAAAATGGGACGACCTGCGTTTGTTCATCGAATACGGAATGCTGACCGAAGATAAATTCTACGACAAAGCAGAGAAATTCTTCCTTTTCAAGAATACCGATGGCAAGTATTTTACCATGGAAGAATATGAAACGCTGATCAAACCGGAACAAACCGACAAAGACAACAGCCTGATTTATCTGTACACCAACGATATGGAACATCAGTTCTCGTTTGTTCAGGCTGCAAAAAACAAAGGCTACGATGTGCTTTTGATGGACAATGTATTGGCAACTCCATTGATCAACAAACTGGAACAAAAATATACCAACAAACGGTTTGTACGCGTTGATTCAGATGTAGTTGAGCATTTGATTGCCAAAGAACACACTGCCCATGAACTGAGCTGGGAAGAAAAAAACGAGCTGAGCCCGATTTTCAAAGCCGTTTGTCCTGAAACAAAAGATTTCGGTTTTATTGTCGATTTCAAAGATTTGGGCGAAACCGGCAATCCGGTGGTGATTACCCGCAACGAGTTTATGCGCCGCATGAAAGACATGAGCCAGATGCAGGGTGGAATGAGTTTTTACGGCGATTTGCCTGAAAACATGAACCTGGTTGTAAACACTTCGCATCCGCTGGTAAAGCAAATTTTTGAAGACCGCGATGCTACTTTAGGTTCTGAATTGGATCGTGTAAAGAATGAATTACAGGCCAAAGAATCAGAAAAAGCGGAAGTTGAGAAGGCGAAAAAAGATAAAAAAGACGATGAAATTCCTTCTGAAGTAAAAGAAAAAGCGGAAGAAATTGAGAAATCAATTACTGCCCTTCAGAATGAACGGAAAGAGAAACTTACTGCATTCGGCAAGGAAAACAAACTGGCCAAACAATTGGTTGATCTGGCATTGCTTGCAAACGGAATGCTGAAAGGTGAAGATCTCGACAAATTCGTAAAACGCAGTTTTGAGATGATTAAATAGTAGATTTTAACCGCAAATATAAGAGAAAGCTGTTCCCCAAAGGAGCAGCTTTTTTTTATTCTGAAGTATAGGTAAATGTGCTGTAAAAGAAAGAATTGGGAAAATTGACTGGAGTTGGGCTGAACTTAATTGCCTGCCAAGTTCGTGAAGGCCATTCTGAGAATTTAATACAAAACAGGAAGCAATTTTTATCAATTTTGTTCTTTTGTTGAAATAAATATTCAGTTTTGCCTGACGAAATAAATCCAAACTCAAATCCCGATCATTCCCAAAAATCAATAATTTTGTAAACTTCATTGATTTAAAAAATCGTCAAAAATATTCTGGTTATGGCAAATAATTTTGGAAAAACATGGTGGGGCGAACATTGGCTCCGTTCGTTGGATAATATTGACTACGACAACCGTTTACCCCGTGGGGCATCGTATGCGCGCAGCGGTCATGTACTGGATGTGAAAATCAGGGAGAACCAGATGGTGGCAAAAGTGGCTGGCAGTCGTCCGTCGCCCTATAAGGTTAACCTGATTGTCCCGCCATTTTTTGATAATCAGGTGGAGTTGCTGATGGCAAAAATAATTGATCGACCGGTATTAATTTCCAAATTGCTGAACCGCGAATTAGACCCGGAAATCCTGATGATTGCTGAACAGGTCGGGCTGAAAGTTTTTCCCAAACAATGGACCGATTTCAAGATGCAATGTTCATGCCCCGACTGGGCTGTGCCTTGTAAGCATTTGGCAGCTGTTATATATATGGTAAGCCGCGAAATTGACAATAATCCGTTTTTGGTTTTCGAAATTCACAAAGTAAACCTGATTGATGAGTTGAAGAAACGGGGCATTTTTATTGCCGACCAGAAGAAAGCTGAGATCGTACAGTTTGCGGGCTTGTTGAAAGGGCAAACTAAGCATGAAGATTTTGATACTGAACTGGCTTATCAGCGGATTGATTTTTCGCAGCTCCAAAATATTGCCGAACCTATTGTCCAACTGTTACCTGATTCGCCGCCATTTTACCCTGGCGGTAACTTTAAGGAAAAATATGCTGTACAATTCAACCGAAACGCGAGGGATGCCAATCGTATCCTGAATAAAAAACTTGCATTTGATGCGGTTTTTCCCGTAAAATCAAATCTTCATCCTTTAACCAACCGGTCAACCTTCGCCATCCACCTCGATGGCAACGATGTCAGGCAATTTTCAGGCGAAAACCACAACTGTAAACAAATAAGCGACTTGATTTCGCAACTTTTTCAGATGAACCCCGATCATTTGCCCGATTTTCAGCCTTCAGTGGTGGCTTTGCACAAAGCGTTTTTTGCTTCTTTGCATTTGTTGTCGAATGGTGCAGTAGTTCCACAGATTGTTCAGCTCGAAAACAAACGCTTTGCTATCCGATGGCTACCTGCCATGATCGATGGTCGGGTGAAGCAACTGGTAGAAAAACTGGAGAAAATACTTCCGCCCGGAATGTTGTTGGCCACTCAGATTGTCCGTAAAAAAGAACAGGTTTTGCCGCTCGATAACCAATCGACCGTCTTGCTTTCGATGTTTATTACCGAACTGGTGAAAGCATTGTCGAAACCGGCTGACGGCGATTTATTTCAGGAATTGTTTTTCCGGAATAAAACCAATGAATTTAAAGGCGTTGGTGAAAACGCGTTGAGCGGTGGAATTAAAGTTTGGCTCGACCGCTATTTCCTGAATTCGGAAACCTATAAACCCGTAATTACGGTTACCGAACTTGCAGGCAATTTCGAAGTTGAAATCAGCATTGAAGACACCACAAACAGTGATCAATTGCCCGTTCCGCTCAGTAAAATACTCACTCAGCAGCAATACGAAAAACAGCGGTTCAAAATTTTGCAGCCATTGTCGTTGCTCTCTCCTTTTATCCGTGGGTTGGACGATTGCATCAATCTTCAGGGGGCGCGGCCAATCCTTTTCGACAATAAGGAGTTTGCACCTTTCCTGATGGAAATGTTGCCGGCAATCCGTCTTTTGGACATCAAAACCATGCTTCCCAGATCGCTTCAGGAATTGTTGCGGCCAAAAGCTTCGGTAAAACTGAATCGGAACGAAACCGGGGGTCAGGCATTTATCCGGCTCGACGATTTGCTTTCGTTCGATTGGCAGGTGGCCATTGGCGATCAGGTAATGTCCCCCGAAGAATATAAAAAACTGATCAGAAACGCGGCTGGCCTGATCAAATTCAAGGAAAGTTATATTTATGTTGATGAGGCCGACCTTGAAAAACTGCACAAACATTTTACCCAGACAAAGCCTCTGAATTCATACCAAATGCTGCAAACCGCTTTGTGCGAAGAATACGAAGGCGCACCGGTGGTGCTTTCCGAAGAGGTCAGGAAAATGATAGTTGAACTGACTTCGAGCGAAAATATTCAACTTCCGGCTGGGTTACTTGCCCAACTTCGACCCTATCAGGTGCGTGGATATTCGTGGATGTACCGCAACAGCCGCATCGGTTTCGGAAGCATTATTGCCGACGATATGGGTTTGGGAAAAACCCTTCAGGTAATTTCAATCCTCCTGAAATTCAAGGAAGAAAAGGCGATTAACGACAAACACAAAGCGTTGGTAGTTGTTCCGACAGGTTTGCTCACCAATTGGCAGTCCGAAATCGAAAAGTTCGCGCCATCGCTCAGTTCGCACATCCACCACGGTACAGGCCGCGACCTGAAAGCGTTTCAGTCGGATGTGATGCTGACGACCTACGGCGTGGTACGCAGCGATGCCGATTTGCTCAAAAAACACAAGTGGCAGGTGATGATTATTGACGAAGCGCAGAACATTAAAAACCACGATACGGCACAATCGAAAGCAGTCAAAAGCATTGGCTCGCAGATACGAATAGCCATGAGCGGTACACCCGTTGAAAACCGGTTGACCGAATTTTGGTCTATCATGGACTTTTCGAACAAAGGCTATTTGGGAACGGTCAAAACATTCAAAGACGATTATGCGCAGCCTATCCAGGTTTTTAACGATGAACAAGTGGTGAAACGGTTTCGGAAAGTTACCGCGCCATTTATGATGCGCCGCATGAAAAACGACAAAAGTATTATTTCCGACCTTCCGGATAAAATTGAACAGAACCAGTTTTCGGTACTCACCAAGTCGCAAGCCATTTTGTACGAAAAAACCATGCAACTGGCAATGGATGAGATCGAAGGAATTTCTTCATCCGACCACGAATCGCTTTTCAAACGGCAGGGGTTGGTGCTTCAAATGATTTTGGCCTTGAAACAAATTTGCAACCACCCGACCCAATTCCTGAAAAATGGAAAACTCGACGCCTCGCTTTCAGGGAAAACCGAACTGTTGTTCGAATTGCTCGAAAGTATTGTGGATAGTGGCGAAAAAGTGTTGATTTTTACCCAGTTCACCGAAATGGGCAAGTTGCTTGAACGCTTTATCGAAGAGCGTTTTGGAGAAAAACCGATGTTTTATCACGGCGGGTGCAATGTCAATCAGCGGCAGGCTATGGTCGATAGGTTCCAGAATAACCGTGCCGATAAAATCTTCCTGCTTTCGCTCAAGGCTGCAGGAACCGGGCTGAATCTCACTGCTGCATCGCATGTTATTCATTACGACCTTTGGTGGAACCCGGCAGTCGAGAACCAGGCCACCGACCGTGCTTACCGTATCGGCCAAAAGAAAAATGTAATGGTACACCGCATCATCACCAAAAACACGTTTGAGGAACGGATTGATGAGATGATCCAGAAGAAAAAACATTTGGCCGACATGACCGTTGCCACCGGCGAAAACTGGATAGGTAAACTTAGCAACAAAGAGTTAAGGGAAATTTTCGGGTAAAAATTCTGAATTGGACTTCATTGATAATATTATTTTTAGCAACTTTGAATGTTTTTCCTGAAATGTCTATTTCAGACTTGTAACAAAACCGAAAGGAGGTCATCATGAATGTCGAAACATTAACTGATACGAACTCAATTCATAAAGGCAAGACAAAAAAGAACAAGCATAAATTCAAGAAAAAAACTATTTTTAAAAAGTTTGATACCGAAGGTTTTCTATACGCCTGGGGTTTTGCAATGGTATTTGCTATAATCGGTATTCTAATTTTTTTGGCAGTAAAAACTCCTGAAGGCGTTTCCGAATCGAATGGGATTATAAATTATCAACGATTTACAGGGTTTCATCCCGAATCGGGCAAAGACGTGCTGGCCATCATTGTGGGAAGCCTGCTTCTTTTAATCGCTGTTTATTGTATTTTTTTAGGGTTGAAAATTGTCGCCCAATTTATTGTTGGTAAGAAACTGAAATTTGGGAAAACGATAAAATTAAATTTTAATAAAAGTAGATTTCGCAAACAGTTATCAGATAAAACTTCCATTTCTAAATAAAGGTTTTAATTTTGGGCTTCATTGCTAAAATTTTAAAATGAACGATAAATTAAATGCCTTTGCCCGCCTGCTTGAAATCATGGATGAATTGCGCGAAAAATGTCCGTGGGACAAAGAGCAGACCCTCGAATCGCTCCGGAAACTTACCATTGAAGAAACATATGAACTGGCCGATGCCATCCTGAACAACGATCTGAACGGAATTAAAAAAGAATTGGGCGATCTGATGCTCCACATCGTTTTTTATGCCAAAATCGGTTCCGAAAAAGGTGCTTTCGACATGGCTGATGTTTTGAACTCCATCAACGAAAAGCTTGTTTACCGCCATCCGCATGTATTTGGAGAAGTGGATGTGGCCAATTCGCGAGAGGTGGAACAGAATTGGGAAACACTTAAATTAAAAGAAAAAGGCGGAAATACACGTGTTCTGGAAGGTGTTCCGGCTGCCATGCCTGCTTTGATAAAAGCAAACCGTATTCAGGAAAAAGCCAGTGGGGTAGGGTTCGACTGGGAATATCGCGAACAGGTTTGGGACAAAGTGAAGGAAGAAATTAATGAGCTAAGCGTTGAAATTGATCAGGTTGACCAGGATAAGATTGAAGGCGAGTTTGGAGACCTGTTTTTTGCATTGGTGAATGCTGCCCGCTTATATGGAATTGATCCTGAAACTGCGCTGGAACGCACGAACCTGAAGTTCATCAGCCGTTTCCATTACCTCGAAAGTCAAACACTTCAGAAAGGAAAAGACCTGAAAAAAATGAGACTAGACGAAATGAACGAGATTTGGGACGAGGCGAAAAGGTTGGAAAGAATGTAAAAAGTGGTCAGTGGTCAGTGTTCCCCGCCTGCGTCGGGGAGGAGTTGCAATGTTCAGGTATAGTAAATTACAGTAAATCAGTAATGTTGATGATGAATAAACTTCAGAACAAAGGAATTTTATTTCTGCTCCTGATAATGCTTTCCAATGTCGTATTTGCACAAATCGATACCGTTCGTTTTAACAAACACTATTTCAAAAAATACTGGACCGACACAAAAGCAATTGTTACCTCGCCGGCCAGATGGCAACATAACGACTGGATAACTTTTGGAGTGCTGATTTCAGGAAACGGTGGTTTAATGTTTGCAGATCAATCCATTGCCGATTTCGCACGGGAACAGCGAAGCGAAAAGACCGACCAATTTTCGGCTGATTTTCTGGAACCATTTGATTTAGAATACAGCATGATTTTGATGGGTGGTATTTTCGCGCATGGAATTATTGCAAAAAAACAGAAAAGCGTCAGTACTGCCTTGCTGGCTTTTGAAAGCTATGTTTTAGCCGGACTGATAACCCGGATTCCGAAGAATTTGCTGGGCAGGGAACGTGCCGATAACTGGAGGGGCGATGGCCCTTTTGTTTTTAACGGGCCTTTTCATGGCAATAGTTTTCCTTCCGGTCATGCAACTGCTTCGTTTGCCATTGCTTCTGTAATTGCCACCCAATACCGTGATCACAAATGGGTTCCCGTTGTTGCATATTCGGCAGCCTCGCTCGCTGCAATCTCAAGAGTTTACGACAACAAACACTGGCTGAGCGATGTGGTTGCAGGTGCTGTGGTCGGCACGCTTGTTGGAAATTTGGTCAGCCACCGCTCTTCAAATTCGAAACTAACTTTCATTCCCTTTGGAAATACTAATTATCAGGGTTTGAAATTGTCTTATATTTGGTGATCAAATTATTTCAATCTGATAAAACAATTTTATGCGAAAATATTTTCTTTTCATTTTAACTGCTATTTTACTCCTGAATTCATGCTCAACCGGTATGAAATCGTTGCAACGTGGAAATTATTACGATGCAATAATAAAAGCTGTCAGTCGGTTAAGCGGCGACCCGGATAATCGTAAAGCCACGCAGGTAGTCCGTGAAGGCTACCCGATGGCAATTGCATTTTATCAGGAAGAAATCGACCAGGTTTTGACAGGAAACGATCAATTCAAGTGGAAACGGACGCTTGAAATTATGCAGACAGTTAACCGGATGTCTGATGAAATTCGTAGGATACCCGCTGCCCGGAATCTTGTAACTTCAATTAAAACATATACTTCGGAAATGGCTGATGTGCAAAATCGTGCTGCACAGGAATTTTATGATGCCGGAATAGATGCCCTGAGTCGAAACACAAGAGAATCCGCTAAACAAGCTTATTTTCATTTTCAGGATGCCGATGGATTGGTTCGCGGATTTAAGGATACCAAACAAAAAATGCTCGAATCGAAAGACAAAGCCACTTTGAAAGTCGTAGTCGAGCAGATTCCGGTGAACGGCAAATACGAATATTCGGCCCAGTTTTTTTACGACAATGTTTTTCAGATGCTGAATCAACGTTTTCAGGAAAAGGATTTTGTTCACTTCTATTCTCCTGAAGAGGCTGACAAAGTCAGGCTGAAATATCCGGATATGGTTTTGCAGATGGGTTTTTACGATTTTTTTATCGATCGTCCGCAACATTTTGAAGAGGAAAAAGAACTTTCGCGACAGGTGGAAGAAAAATATCAGTTGAAAATTTCGAAAGATTCAACAGCAACACGAACCAGAACTGTAACCAAAAAGGGAAAAATCAAAATACTGACAGATCAGGTTGCCTCGGGCGGATTACTGGAATTGAAAGCGGTTGAATATCAGTCACAAAAAATACTTTTCACCGATAAAATACCCGGTCAGTTTACCTGGCAAAACAGATACGGAATTTTTGTTGGCGACAATGAAGTGCTCGATAAAGAACTCATCGCAATTCTGAACAACAAAATGATCATGCCTCCCACCTCTCAGGATATGTTTGTGTTGTTTACAAAACCCATTTTCAATCAACTGGCAGAAAAACTGACAAATTATTTCAGGCAATACAATTAGGATGGTCGGAAAAAGCAGAGTGGCACTGGTTGAAAAGGGCATCAAGTTCATCTGAATTTTTGTTGGAAATCCAGGGACGTTTGAATGTTATTTTTTAAACTAGTTAAATAACTAGTTTAAAAAATAATAAAAAAATCAACAGACAGTGACTTCTATTGATTTTTTTTATTGTCTGGTTAAATCCAAACTTCAGAGACAGGGCATTGCCCTGTCTCTACAATTCCACCAACCGGTTTTTTATGGCATAAACCACCAGTTGCGCGGTGTTTTTGCTCTCGCTTTTTTCGAGGATGTTGGCGCGATGCTTATCAACCGTACGTTTACTGATGAATAGTTTATCGGCAATTTCCTGATTGGACAATCCCTGACAGATCAGTATCAGAATTTCCATTTCGCGTTCCGAAAGTTCTGTATGAAATTCCTTGCTCTTTGGCGAATATTTCAAGCTGTTTACAAGCGTTTGAAGCAACTCGGAAGAAAAGAATGAGCCACCATCATAAACCACATCCAGCGCAGTTTTAACTTCTTTGATATCAGAGTTTTTAAGTACAAATCCTTTAACTCCGGCATTCACCATTTTGTAGTAATAATCTTCTTCGCCATACATCGACAAGGTGATGATTTTCAGATTGGGATATTTCTCATGGGCAATTGCAGAAGCCTCAATTCCATCCATCACCGGCATGTTAATATCCATCAGAACAATGTCAGGTACTTCTTTTTCAAGTAGATCCAGAAATAGTTTGCCATTGGCGGCTTCGGCAATTACAAGGTAATTTTCCAGATTGTTCAAAAGAATGCGCAGTCCATTCCTGAAAAGGGTATGATCGTCAACGATGATTATTTTCCGTTTCAATTGATTACTCGTCATGCATCTTAACTTTTATAGTTACCCATGTTCCTTTTTTGTGCTCACTTTCAATGTTGATTTCACCTTTCAGCGAATTGATGCGCGAATAAATGTTGGAAAAACCCATTCCGCTGGTAACAGGCTGTTCAATCACTTTGGCCACATTAAAACCTTTGCCGTCGTCCTGATAAATAATGGTCAGGTAATCACCGCCTTTGGTCAAAGATAGGTCGATCTTTTTAGCCTTTGCATGTTTGATGGTATTATTTATCAGCTCGCAGACAACCCGATACAAAACTACTTCTACATTGTTGTCAAAGCGTTCATCTTTCAGGTTCGATGTCAGGTTAATGCGGATGGTTTTGGTAATGTTGATTTTATTCGAAAAATTGCTCAGCGCACGTACCAGTCCGAAATTATTTAAAACATGCGGACTCAGATTGTCTGAAATCTCTTTCAGGCTCTTGATCGCTTCATTGATAACCAGTTCTGTGTTTTCAACAATTTCGCGCGATGCCTCATTGTGTTTCATTTGAGCCAGCGATGAAACCGACATTTTTACAGTCGAAAGCAATGGCCCAAGCCCATCGTGCAAATCTTTTGCAAACCGTTTGCGTTCTTTTTCTTCGGTTTGAATAATGGTATTCAGGAACATTTTTTCAGTCTGCCTGCGCGAATCTTCCACCCGTTTCATGTATTTAAAAATCTTTTGGATCATGAAAACGCCAATTGCAAAGGCAAGCGAAGTAAATACGCCCATCCAGACAAATATTTCGCGGTAATCCTGCGGTTTAATATTGCTGACATAAGGCAGAAACTCCACCAAACGCATGACGGCCATCATGATAAAACCAATCGTGAGCAGCATCCACGAAAAATTGAATTTCGTAACCCTAGTAAGTTTAAGTGCAACACCCACCGCAAAAAATTGCAGTACAATGGCAATCACAAAAAGTATTTTGAGGATCATCGGTTATCTGGTATAAATCCTGTTTTCCTGTTCAGCTACGCGAATAAAAGTAGTCCTTTTGCTCAATTCCTTTAACTGCGACGCGCCAACATAAGTACAGGTACTACGGATGCCTCCTAAAATATCCTGAATGGTATTTTCAACTTTTCCGCGGTAAGGAACTTGAACTGTTTTACCTTCGCTGGCGCGGTAATCGGCTACACCTCCGGCATGTTTGTCCATGGCAGTGGCCGAACTCATGCCATAAAACTGTTTGTAAGTTTTACCATCTTTTTCGATGGTTGAACCACCACTTTCGTCGTGTCCGGCAAGCATTCCACCAAGCATCACAAAATCAGCGCCCGCACCAAAAGCTTTTGCCACGTCGCCCGGAGTTGAACAGCCACCATCGCTGATGATTTGTCCGCCAAGGCCGTGAGCAGCATCGGCACATTCAATAATGGCCGAAAGTTGAGGGTATCCGACACCGGTTTTGACACGCGTGGTACAAACCGATCCCGGACCAATTCCGACTTTAATAATGTCGGCGCCGGCAAGCAACAATTCTTCAACCATTTCGCCGGTAACAACATTTCCGGCAATAATAATTTTATCGCTGTATTTTTTACGGGCTTGTTTCACAAACGCCACAAAATGCTCCGAATAGCCGTTTGCCACATCAATGCAAATAAATTTCAAATGAGGGTTGACATTTAAAAGTTGATCAATTTTCTCAAAATCACGCGATCCGGTTCCGGTGCTAATGGCAATGTAATTCTCTATTCCCTGCGGTGCTAAAGCCAAAAACCGGTTCCATTCCACAATACTGTAATGTTTGTGGATGGCTGTAAACAGTTTTTTCTCAGCAAGGGTTATTGCCATTTCGAAAGTACCCACCGTATCCATGTTTGCGGCCATGATCGGAATTCCGGTCCATTCGGTATTGGTGTGCTTCATTTTAAACGTACGATCCAGGCTCACCTGCGAGCGGCTTTTCAGGGTTGAGCGCTTTGGCCGAAACATTACATCCTTAAAACCCAGTTTGATGTCGTATTCAATTCTCATTTTTTTTACCAATTATTGTTGTTTGACGATAGTTTGTTTTAATTGCGCAAATAAAGCTAAATCTGCTGAAATACTGAATGTTTAATCAGTTGCTCTTTCCCATTCCCATCTGGAAAGTCCACCCCAGTTGATGTACCTTTTATATCCTGCTTTACGCAGTTTTTTTGAAACCATCTTCACCGTGCCACCCACAGTGCAGTAAATAATCAAGTATTTGTCTTTCGGAATTTCATTTAGCCGGTTCATTATTGTTCCTGAAGGAAATGATTTGGCCGTGGGAATATGACCATTTTTAAAAGCTTTTTCCGATCGCACGTCAATTATCCAGATTGAATCGACCGGGTTGTCAACAATCTTTTTCAATTCTGAAGGTTCAATATACTTTCTTAACACTTTACCTTCGGCTCCCGCTTTCCCAACAAATACTGACTGTGCGGCAGCAACATTAATAAGTACGGTAAATAAAAATAGTATGATCAGTCCGGTTTTTGAAATATGTTTTATTCCTGTTTCCATGTTTCTTGAAACTCTCTTTTTAGCGATTTTATTAGAATTTACAAAGTTAACGGCTTTTATCGTAGTCGTGCATGGGCGCTGCGATTTTTAATTGCTGAAAAACCATGAAACGAACATGCCGCCAAATTAATTTCAATGGAGGCGGCGCAAAAAGGAATGAAAATTAATGTTCGAAATGGATGCTTTCTGGGATGAGAGTTCTCCCGATAGATCAGCGATTTATTTAATGTAGTTCACTTTAATTAAGCTTTGTAAATTGAATTGATGGACAATGATTTATGGAAATATTTACTAGAATTAAATATGGCGGATGCCTTTTTCGTGGATCTTTGTGACTTGGTGACTTAGTGGCAGTTTTCTTTAATGCCACAAAGACACCAAGCCACAAAGTAACACTAAGGCCGCCGCATTTAATTTTATAATTTATAATTTTATTAGCTCGTATTCAATAATTTACATTTTATACGACTAAAGCAAATAGTGCCTGAAAAATCGCTGATAGATCGGGACAAGCTATCCGAACGCTAAAATAATCAACAAATTAATAACGGGTGGTAGAGATTTCTGTCCGTCCCATAAATGGAGACGGCAAAGGATAATGCGCTAATCAGCGAAGCGGCTTATTCGTGGCGATATTCTTTGCCGTTTGCCTTTAGGCTTCGGCGTGAGCTCAGTCGAACGGCAACGGACATAAAGGCGATAATGAAAACCGTCCGCGCGAAAACTTTTTTCAGGGCAAAGTCCTTTTTCGGACGGAACAAAATTAGTTTTCAAAAAAGCACAGAGAACAACTTTGAGGGAAGGGAGTGAGGGCTTCACTTAAAGTGAAACCCTCACTTAAGAACACAGAGAACAACCTGTTTTTCTTTTGGAGGTTCTCTGTGCCAATAAATTGTTTGTCAGACCCTGATCCCGATTTTCATCGGAACAGGGTGAGACGATATCTCTATTTCTTCTTTTTATCCAGAATCTTTTCAATTTCGTCCATTACTTTGTTCATCGATGCGGTTGTTTTTTCAAACGGATCGGATGAATTCATGTCAACTCCCGCCTTTTTCAGGAGTTCAACAGGGTAGTCCGAACCTCCGGCTGACAAAAATTCCATGTAATTTTTTAAGGCTTGTTTGTCGCCGGTCATCACTTTTTCGGCCAGCGAAATAGAGGCAGTAAATGAAGTGCTGTATTGAAATACATAGAAACTGCGGTAAAAATGAGGAATGTATGCCCATTCCATGCTGATGTAATCGTCAACAAAACAAATTCCCTCATCATGTCCGTAATATTTATTTACAATTTCCTTGTAAATTTTCGAGAACGTGTCACCAGTCAGTGGTTTTCCCTTTTCTGCTTCTTCGTGTATTTTCAGTTCAAACTCTGCAAACTGGGTCTGGCGGAAAAGGGTTCCTTTAAAGCCGTCGAGCCAGTTCATCAGGAGCGAAAGTTTCACATCGTCATCTTTTTCCGTGCCAATAATGTAGTTGAAAAGTAATACTTCATTAAAAGTTGAGGCCACTTCAGCAACAAAAGTTACATACCTGGCCTTTGGAAGTGGCTGGGTTTTATTTGAAAAATAGCTGTGCATGGTGTGACCGAGTTCGTGTGTCAGGGTACTGACATCGTTGTAAAGGTCGTTGTAGTTGAGCAAAATATAGGGGTGCCCGTCGTAATCGGCTCCGTTCGAGTATGCACCCGACTGTTTTCCGGGAGTTGGATAAACATCAATCCAGCGTTCATCAATGGCTTTTTTCACCGTCGATACATATTCGGTTCCCATTGGTTTCAGCGATTCAATAATAATTTTCGAAGCATCCTCGTAACTGTATTTCAGGTCAACATCTTTCACAACAGGTGCATACAAATCGAGGTATTTCAGTGTATCCACTTCCATCATGCGTTTTTTAATTTTCAGGTAGCGGTGAAAAGCGGGCAGGCTTTCGTTTACATTTTTAACCAGCGAATGATAAATTTCAACCGGAATATTATTGGGATAAAGTGTCGCTTCCAGAGACGAATCGTAGTGGCGGGCTCTGGAGCGGAACATATTGGCTTTAACGTTTCCATAAAGCATTTCGCCATAACTTGCCCTGAATTTCGCCTGGTTTTCCCAGTATGCCCTGAACACGATTTCGCGGTCGTTGCGGTTGGCTGATGCCCGGTACTTGCTGTATTCGGAGCTGCCAATGGTAATTTTTTCGCCATTCGACAATGTTACCTCCGGTTTGGGCATTTCGGCATTCGAGAAAGTGTTGAAAACCGATGACGGAACTCCTGAAACCATGCGCGAAAGTGCCATAATCCGTTCTTCATCTTCGCTCAAAGTGTGTTTTTTTGTGCGGAACATGTTTTCCAAACCCATGCGGTAATCCTGAAGTTTTGGCTCATTTTTAATAAATCCGTCAATCGTTTCCCAATCGGCAGTCAGAATTTCAGGCTCAATAAATGCTGCCTTGGCGCCAAATTTTGTAAACAATTGCTGAAGCTCCTGTTTCATCCCGGTATATTTCATATTTCGGGTGTCGAGATCCGAATTCATCGAAGCATAAATGGAAAGTTTCGTTACTTCTTTTGACAGCGTTGTATTGTATTGAAGCGCTTTAAGCAAATTTGCACCAGACTTAGTCAAAGTTCCCTTGAATGATTCAACTTCATCCAGTTTTGGGGTTAAAGCATTCAAGGCAGTACGCCAGGCTTCGTCAGATGCGAAAAGGTCGGTTAAATTCCATTTGTAGTTTGCAGGAATTTCCTCACGTGATTTTTGGCTGTAACTAGTTGTTCCAATAAGCAACATTGTCATAACCAGTAAAATGGCTTTTGTTTTTAGTGAAAAATGTTTCATATTTCTTTAATGTTTGGTTTCATAAATGAATGGGTATTTGCTGTCTTTTCTTGAATAATGAATCTGCAACAAACTGCTTTTGCCCAATGTTCAATGCTGAAAAGTTGAAATGGTTTTGATTTCAAACGATGGTAGGCCACGTCCTGACCGCGCTAAAGAACAAAAAAGCCAAATAAAAATCCTGCCACAACTGATCCAACAAGGATAAGTGTATTATTACCTCTGTCTTTTGAAACGCGATTTTTAACATCTTCCGAATTATAGATCTCATCATTTTGAGCCTTGAATTCCGGATTTGAATAGCTGTAAAAATCAGCTTTGCAGCGATAACAACTACTCCATAAATTAGCCCTGGTTTCTTCGGTAATGTTGATAATATCTGCTTTCAGCGCACATCCTTCTGTCCATCTTTTTAATGATTTCGCGCAACAGGTCGTTTTGCTCCAGTCGTAAGGAGATAAACTTATTGACCCATGTATAAGACTGCAACTGAAATTGACATATAGTTTTATTAACGACAAGCTTTTATTCATCTCCAAAATAATCATTATCAATTCGCTTAATCTCAAAAGTATTGACTGTCGAAACAGCGAGATTGTGGTCAATCATTAATTCGGCTAATTGCTCCCCGTCAATCAATACTATTTTAGTTTCATTGCGTGGTTGATAGTCTCGTGCTTCATTTGTATATCGTGAAGTCGTAATGAAAACTCCTTTTTTTGCTCCTTGTCCGGCTCAAGCACCAACAAATTTTTGAATTTCGGGTCTGCCGACAACATTTTCCCATCTTTTTGCTTGAATATAAATTACATCAAGTCCTAATTTATCTTCTTTGATAATTCCATCAATTCCTTCATCTCCAGAACGTCCGATTGAACGTCCTGCGTCTTTAATAGAACCACCATAACCCATTTTCACCAGCAATTCGACAACTAACGTCTCAAAGAATGATGGAGTACTACTCTTAATTTTGAAAAGTAATTCTTGAGCAAGACTCTTCCTAATTGCTAAATAACTATTTTCAATAATCTCTTCAGGTGTTGCAGATATTTGCAAATTATCAGTTAAGGAAGAAGAATCCTCATCACGTGTCCGACCAGTTCTTTCCTGGTATGCCGGAATTGTTTTCAAAACCTTCAGGTTAATTTCCACGGGATTTGTGTCGAGAAGTCGTTTGCCAGCTTCTGTAATCCTAAATGAACTTCTTTTCGTGTTTTCGAGCAGTCCAGCCATTTTGAAATGTGATTTAGCCCAAGCAACTCGATTTGGAAATGTCTTGGCAGCTCCGCTGGGGAGAAATTCGTCTAATTCTTCGTCTGTCAAGTTGAAATATGCCGCCAATTTTTGGTTTGTCTCAATAGTTGTATGTTCTTCTTCGTCAGAGAGAATTTTTAAGAACGGAAGCATAATTGATTGAAAGTCAGGTATCATGTTTTTATTGTTTTTATTTCTTTTTGCTTTGCATTAACATACTAATTCTGGATATTCATCCAAAATCGACTTTGTAGGTCATATGTCCATCAAATCCTAAATCTACAAACATTTTCTATATGTAAACTATTATAAAACTTCTTCTTTTACAATACTTATCAACAACTTGTTATACCAAAGTGATTTATAGATTAATCCAAAGTTATAGCGGTAGAATGCCGATGGATAGAAATGTTAGGCCAATTGAGTGAGCGATAATTGGACTATTACATTTCTCCAATCGGTATTAAATATCCAATCCCAATCATGCTTGCCATATCGCAGATATGCTTACTTTTAGTTTTTCAAAATAAAATAGCCACCAAGGCACGTAAGTCTGTATTTAATTAATAGAATCCGTTTTAAATCTGTGTAATCTGTGTAATCTGTGGTAAACTATGTCGCAACTTAAAGTATATAAAGCATCAGCAGGCTCAGGGAAAACTTTCCGGCTGGCCATCGAATACATGAAACTGGCCCTGACCAACGATACCAACTACCGGCACATTCTGGCGGTAACCTTTACCAACAAAGCCACTGCCGAAATGAAATCGCGCATCATCGGCGAACTTTTCAAGTTGGCGAAGGGAAACGATTCGGTTTACATGGATGTTTTGACCAAAGAATTGGGCTGGCAACCCATGATGGTGCAGCGACAGGCGCAATTGGTTTTGAAACGCATTTTGCACGATTATTCGCGCTTTTCAATCAGCACCATCGACAGCTTTTTTCAGCGGGTGATCAAAGCTTTTAACCGCGAACTGGGCATCAACGCGGCCTACAATGTGGAACTCGACGAAAATAGCATTCTCGAAGAGGCGGTTGACCGGCTAATTCAATCGGTGGAAGACGACCCAAAGTTGCTGGAATGGCTCGATGCGTTTGCTTCCGAAAAAATCAGGGATGGAAAGGGCTGGAACCTGAAAAAAGACATGATCAGGCTGGGAAACGAGATTTATAACGAAACGTTTAAATCGCTCAACGAAGAATTGTACGCGAAACTAAACGACCGTACTTTCCTGAAAGATTACCGCAGCAAGCTGAACAAGATCATCGCTCAATACGAAAACAAGCTGAAATCGCTGGGGCAGGAAGCCTTGAATATTATGGCGATGGAAAATCTTTCGGTGGATGATTTTAAGGGGAAGGGCAGAGGGCCGGCAGCCATTTTCCAGAAAATGAAAGATTTGAAATTTGATCCATCAAATACGGTTCTCGCAGCGGCAACCGAAGCTTCCGCGTGGGTAACCGCTTCGGTGAAAGAACCTCAGAAATCGCACCTGACAGCCATTGCCGAAAGCAAGCTGATGCCGAAATTGCAGGGTGCCTTGCAACTTAAAGAATCACAGTCGCGCAATTACATTACTGCACAGTTAATTAACAGTCAGCTTTATACACTTGGAATTCTGGTTGATCTGCGAAAGTCGGTCAAGGAAATTTGTCGCGAAAAAGGGGTAATTCTGATTTCTGATTCTGGTCATTTGCTAAAAACAGTGATTGCAGATTCTGAAACGCCTTTCGTATATGAAAAAACCGGTTCGGTGTATTCGCATTTTATGATCGACGAGTTTCAGGATACCTCGGGATTGCAATGGAATAATTTCAGGCCATTGATCGGAAATTCGCTTTCGGAGAACAACCTCGGAATGGTGGTGGGCGATGTGAAACAGGCCATTTACCGCTGGAGAAGTGGAGACTGGCGGTTGCTGGCTGGCAAATTGGGCGAAAGTTTCCCAGCATTCGGACTTCAAAACGAAGTGTTGAACAGCAACTGGCGCAGTCATGGAAAAGTCATTCGCTTCAACAATACGCTATTCCGGTTGATTCCGGAGTTGTTGCAAAGTCACATTGAATCAGAACTTTCGGCTGCCAATATTGCTAAAAATCCTGTGGAAATAACCATTCCTGAAGTGTATGCCGACAGTGTTCAGGAGATTTCGAACAAAGAAGTGGCTGAGTTGGGTTATGTGCGGGTTAAATTTCTGGAAAGCAAAACCGACCAGAAAGCTGACAATGAGGAATTGATACTTTCGGAGTTGGTTGAATCGGTAAAATTACTTCAGGATAAAGGCGTGAAAGCCCGCGAAATAGCCATTTTGGTTCGTGCAAAAAGTGAGGCCCGCCAAATTGCGGACTTGTTTTTGGAGCAAAAAGGATTGCCCGAAAATGCTGCCTATAATTTTGATATTCTTTCAAGCGAATCACTTTATATTATTAATTCAGAAGTAATTGGTTTTATCATTTCCGCCTTGACCAGCTTTCTGAACCCTGACGATCAGGTGGTGAAAGCCGAAGTCAATTATTTGTATTACCGGAAGATATTTCCGCAGTTGAAGGAGATAGGGAAGGTGCCAGAATTGAAGTCCGAAGTCGGGAGTCCGAAGTCCGAAGCAAAAAGTCCGATGATCGCAGCATCGCTCCCTGAGCGCGCAGCAGTCGAAGGGAGGGAGACCGGAGAAGAAGTTCCAGGTTCCAGGTTCCAGGTTTCAAGTAAAAAAGGCGCTGCACAACAGAATCTTACTCTGGATTTATTTGCAGAGTCGGGAGACCGAAGTCCGAAGACCGAAGCAAAAAGTCCGATGATCGCAGCATCGCTCCCTGAGCGCGAAGCAGTCGAAGGGAGATTTGAACCCGAAACAGCAGAACCACCGCTCCCTGAGCGCGAAGCAGTCGAAGGGAGAGCTTTTTACGAACCCAATATTTTTCAGCAGTTTGAGGAAATGGATGATCCGGAGAATGAACTGATGCATTTTCTGACTGGTAAAAGTTTTCAGGAATTGATTGCAGGAAAACCGATTCCGGAGATTATTTACAGCATTTGCGAGAAGTTTAACCTTTTCAGCCTGACCGATGAGTTGGCTTATTTGCAGGCTTTTGTCGATCAGATTTCGGTATTCGAGCGCACCCAGGCTTCTGAACTGACCAGTTTCCTGAATTGGTGGAAGCAAAACGGCGAACGGTTCACCATACCGGTTTCCGACAGTATTGACGCCATCACGGTGTTGACTATTCACAAGTCGAAAGGACTCGAATTTACGCATGTGTTTGTGCCCTTTTTCAACTGGTCCATTCATCCGCCTGCAACTCCCGACCGTGCGCCTTTGCTATGGTGCAAGCCGGAAGTAGCACCTTTCAGCGACATGGAACTGGTTCCGGTGCGGTACAAATCGGATGTCGGAAATTCCATCTTTTACCGTGAATTTTTCACAGAGAAATTCAATACTTACATCGACAATCTGAACCTGATGTACGTGGTTTTCACCCGTGCAAAAGCTGCTTTGTGGGTTTGGGCAAGTTTCTCGGCCAGCAAACTTACTTCGGTGGGTGATTTGCTGAAACAGGCTGTGGACAAGCAAGCCGCAATGGGTTCGTGTGGCCTCACAGATGCGGAATCTGTTCAGTTCACTGAAAGTTACGATCCTGAAAAACAATTGTATGAAATCGGGGAGATAACCGTTTCAGAAGAGAAAAAGAAGAAAGGAAAAACGGTGAAAGATGTGAGGCTGTCGGAATTTGAATTTGCCGATTTCAGAAAATTCCTGAACATTAAAAAACGGGGCGAAGATTTTTTTACCCGGGACGATAAAGTACAAAGCGGTATCAACAAAGGAAAGCTGATTCATGAAATTCTTTCGTTGATTGAAACTACCGGCGATCTGGACAAAGCGGTAAAACGGATTGAGTCGGAAGGCAAAATCGGCGCTGATAAAACCGAAGCGATGAAAGCTGAATTGCTGGAAATGCTGAACGATCAGGAAGTGAAATCGTGGTTCGATGGAACCTACCGCGTTGTAAACGAACGAAATATCCTGACTGGTGCAAACGGCCTCAAACGGCCCGACCGAATCATGATTGGTGTGGATGGGGTAGTGGTGGTTGATTATAAATCAGGAGAAATGGAGTCGGATAAATACAAATCCCAATTGCGTTCGTACATTCGTGAATTGAAAAATTGCGGATACGAAAATGTCTCGGGATTTATTTGGTACACACGGCATAATAAACGGGTCGCGATTTAGGGGTAGAGACAGGGCATGCCCTGTCTAACGAAAAGCCCCATCCCCAACCCTTCCCCTGATTCGACAGGCTCATCAAACGAGGGAAGGGAGTCAGAAGCTGAAGATCTGAGTATTTTTGCCTTCATGGAAAGTCAGATTAAACTTTTGGCAGCATAAGTTTGAAATGAGAAAATATCCTTTGCTCCCGAAAAAATCGGGACAGGCCGTTCGCCTTTAGGCAACGGACGTGATAACAAACAATCAGGTCGTTCATGAAAAAACTATTTCTTATTGTTGGTATGATCTTTCTTTTCATTAGTTCTGTTTTGGCTGATGAATCGCTGGATCCGTGCCATTATTCAACTGAAGGAACTGATTTTTGGATTGGTTTTATGCAGAACCGGAGCAACCATCCGAATCATTACCTTGAAATTACTGTTACTTCAAGGTTTGGTTCTGACTTTACACTCACCTATGGCCCGAATGAGATCCCAATTGGCGGCAACTATTCAGTGGAAGCCAATAAGTCAATTATAGTTCCGATTGATTTTAATTTATTGGAATCAATGGGGTCTGAAACTCCTGAAAACAAAGGAATACACCTTGTTTCAAAAACAAATCCGGTAAATGTTTATGCCTTGAATTACCGGACTCAATCGTCGGACGTTGCAGTAATTTATCCGACTGAATCGTTGGGCAAAGAATATTTTGCAATGTGCTATACACCGCGTAGAACAAGCACTAACGAATCAAACAGCGAATTTTTAATTGTTGCAAGCGAAGATAACACTACTGTTAGCGTAACTCCTTCAATAAATACTGATCAGGGAAAATCTGCCAATGTGCCATTTATTGTACAGCTGAATAAAGGCCAATCCTATCAGGTGCAATCAATGAACAACGTCGTGGCCGGACAGGGAGACCTTACCGGAAGTTTTGTTTCAGCAAATAAACCGATCGCTTTTTTCTCAGGTTCAAAGGCAACTACAATTCCAAATTCAGGCTATACCAATTTTTCATACGATCATTTATTCGAACAGATGCCTCCGACAAGTACCTGGGGAAAAGAGTTTTATGTTGTTCCACTGAAGCAAAAGGTTAAAGACACTTACAGGGTTTTGGCGGCAGAAGATGGTACTAATGTTACAATTGAAGGACTCAACCGAACCATCACAATAAACAAGGGTAAATTTTTTGAGTTTGAACTCACAAGTTCTCAGGCAAGCCGGGTAATCTCCACCAAAAGAGTATTGTTGGCACAGTATTGCAGATCGCAAAGGGCTGATGGAAATACCGGGGTGGGCGACCCTTTTATGATTGTTTTAAGTCCGGTGGTTCAGAAGGTCAGTGACGTTACCTTCGTTGCATACAAATCAGCCAAGGTTGAAAATATCTTCTATGTTAATATCATTACGCTGACTTCTGAAGTTGGTAATATTCTGTTGGATGGATCTGGTATAAGCTCATATTTTGCTGCGTTCCCGAACAGCAGGTACTCTTACGCACAGGTAGCAACGAACGCCGGACCTCACAGGCTTTATAACCCAAATGAAGATGGGGGATTTCTGGCCTATATGTATGGCTTTGGCGATTTTGGCGACACGGAATCATATGGCTATGGCGTTGGCTATAATCTCGATATTCAGCTTGATATAGAAGGTGATATCAAGGATGATACACTCGTAATTTGCAAGGGAGACATTCATGAACTTGACGCTGGTAACTACTTTAACAGCTATGAATGGAGTACAGGCAAAACTGGTTCAACCATTATGGTTTCAGAAGAAGGTTGGTACACTGTTACTGCCAGTACTCTGTTGGGATGCAAAAAGTCAGACAGGGTGTATGTGAAAGTCAATGATCCTCAGATGGATTTGGGAGAAGATACCGGTTCATGTTATCCGGGAGAAATCGTTCTGGATGCAGGACCTGAATTTGAAACGTATCTGTGGCAGGACGGAACGACCAACCGGACTTTTACTGTTTTGGAAACAGGTGATTACACAGTGACCGGAATAAATAAGCGTGGCTGCAAGGCTTCTGATATTGTTCATGTAACTGTTTTTGATCCGGTTTTCAGTCAGAATTATGAGGTGGCTTCAGAACTGCATCCGGATATTTCATTCTTCAACGAAACGGAACGTGCAGTGAGTTTTTTATGGGATTTTGGCGATGGAGAAAAAAGTACTGAAGAAAATCCTGTACACCATTACAAAGCAATCGGTGAATATAAAGTTGTTTTACAGGCAACTTCCGATTTTATTTGTATCGATACAATCAGTTCGTGGGTTAAAATTATTCCTTTTACACTCGCTACCCCGAATGCTTTTAGGCCTGACAGCGACATTCCTGAAAATAAGGTTTTCCTGCCTATTACGTTGGGAATAAATCCGGAGAAATACAAGTTACGAATATTCAACAGGTTAGGTTCAACTGTTTTCGAAACCAACAATCCGGAAACCGGCTGGGATGGCAAAATGCGAAACGGAACCCTGTCCGAACCGGGCGTATTTGTTTGGATCGTTCAGTATTCAGATGTGCAAGGTTTCGGGCATCAGCAAAAAGGAACAGTGATGCTGGTAAGGTGAGGAGAAAGGCGGGAGCTCGAAGTCAGAAGTCAGGAGACGGAAGACAGGAGACGGAAATCAGGAGACCGGAGACGGGAGAGGGGAAAAGTGATCAGTCGCAGTCGCAAAATTCAATTGTAATATGATGTTTTAACTTATACTGATATTCGGTCAACCGACAACAATCTGACAACCCGACAACCCGACAACTATTTTTTTTTCTTCGGACTCCCGACTTCGGACTTCCGACCTCTTCACCGCACTTCCCATTCTCCCGGAATTTCATAAAACGGGAAAAGGCTTTTTGGTCCGGGATCTTTCAAAAGGAAAGAAATGGATATTTCAACCGAACCATGCGATCTCAGGCCAACTCCGCGAAGGTTGGTATCGTAAGTAATGGCGGTTTTAAGTTGTTTTCCCATGAATCCGGCCATCACAATTATATCGGAACTTTTCCGGGTGGTTTGCCTGTTCCAGATTCCAAGCGAAAAACCTTTGCGGTTAGCGTAAACTCCGAACGTGACATTCTGTTCATTTCCCTGCGACTGAACAATGACATTGGGATTGAAAGTGAAGTATTTTCGCCAGTGACCCGGTTTATGCCACGGAAGGTTCACTTCAAAATGCGCAGTCAGCTTTCCCGACAAAGGAATTGGATAGGCTGCATACATCGACTGATTGGGTTCACTCAAATGGTCGGCTGCCAAACCGAAAAAATATTTGCCGTTGAAAACCAAAATTCCGGCGCCAAAATCAGGAAAGATACGGTTGTTGTTTTCAGGAAGGGTTTCATTTGTTGGCAGATTCTGTCCGTAAATGGCATCCAGCCCGTCAGGAAAAACTAGACGGTTAAAATTAAGTGCATTCATTTGAGCCCCGGCGGTGAGGCTTCCGTACATTGTCCAATCCCTGTTGATTTGTATTTCCTTTGAATAAATGGCTTTAAAACTGCTTTGGGTAAAGATTCCGTCACCTTGAACATCCTGGTACATCAGCAAACCGATTCCACTTTTTATTTTCGGAAGGTATGTGTCGAAAGATGCAAAGTAAGTGGTGTATGCATTGCTCATGGCAGGCCACTGGTTGCGGTACTGGACACCGGCGCGCGGAACTTTCATGGTTCCCGCATAGGCAGGGTTCATGTAAACCGGATTCATGAAAAACTGCGAAAAATAGGGATCCTGAGCGCTTAAATTACCTATCCACCAAATAAACAGGCAAAAGGCGATGATCGTTTTTTTAGGCAAGTGTTCAGGTTGGTAAAGCATATTGGTTGACAGGGGCAAATAAATTCCTTCAAATGTAAAAATAATACCAATGAATAGCTTGATAATATTGAATTGTTGAATGTTTTTATTCGTTATGAATGAGTTGCAAAAAATCTGTTTTGAAGTAATTTTTTTGAGGAAAACCTTCTAAAAAGACTATTTTTGCAAAAAAACAACAATCATGATACAAAGAATTCAAACTGTTTACCTGTTTCTTTCCGCCTTTTTGATAGGCTTTTTATTTTTATTGCCATTTGCTGAAATTGCTATGGACGGCGCAATCTATATTTTTAATTACAAAGGGATTATGCTCGATGGCACCTTGAAGGAAAATGGCATGGCCATTTCAATTTTAATTGGAATTATATTAACATTGCACGGTGTCGCAATTCAAAGTTTCAAAAACCGGATCAGGCAAATTCGGCTCATCGTGTTTTCTATTTTGCTGATGCTGGGCTTATTTGGAATGTTTTTCTTTTTTACCTGGTACACTTTCAGCGAAGCACAGATCAGCTATAAAATCAGCATGGTTTTTCCGCTGGTCGCTATTGTTCTCGACTATCTGGCCATTCGTGCCATCGGAAAAGATGAAGCGTTGATACGTTCGATAGACCGGATCAGATAGCAATCAAACAGGTTTTAAGTTCCTGGCCTTCAAATAATAAACCAGTTATGGCATGATAAATTATACCGGTACCTATACCGATCAGTATGAGCTCACCATGGCTCAGGTATATTTTCAGAAAGGCAGAGAAAATGAGAAAGCCGTGTTCGATTACTTTTTCCGGAAGTTGCCTTTCCACAGTGGCTATGCGGTTTTTGCCGGTCTTGAAGATTTGCTGGATGCATTGGAAAACCTGCGTTTTGATGACAAAGACCTCAGCTATCTCAGCGAAATTGGTTTCCCGGCCGACTTTGTAAATTACCTGAAAGACTTCCAGTTTAAGGGAGATATTTTTTCAAGTCGCGAAGGTGATTTGGTTTTCCCTAACCGCCCGGTTTTAAGGATTGAAGCTAATATCATTGAAGCTCAGTTAGTCGAAACACTTTTACTGAACATTCTCAATTTTCAAACACTTATTGCAACCAAAGCCAGCCGGATGCGGATGGTTGCAGGTAACCGTAAACTGATTGATTTTGGTTTGCGTAGAGCGCAGGGTGCAGGAGGATATTCCGCCAGTCGCGCCGCCATAATAGGCGGTTTTAATGCAACCAGTAATGTGCGGGTCAGCCGCGATTACGACATTCCAGTGTCGGGAACAATGGCACATTCATTCATTCAAAGTTATGAAGATGAACTGAGCGCTTTTCGTGATTTTGCCGAAAGTCGTCCAGATGATTGCGTGTTACTGGTGGATACTTACAATACGCTAAAAAGCGGAATTCCAAATGCTATTACAGTTGCAAAAGAAATGGAAAGGCAGGGGCATTCACTGAAAGCAATTCGGCTCGATAGTGGCGATCTTGCCTATTTGGCGCGACAAAGCCGCAAGATGCTTGACGATGCCGGCTTGCCAAACGTAAAAATTGCCGTTTCCAATCAGTTGGATGAATATGTGATCAAGAGCCTTTTGGAGCAGGAAGCGCCCATCGATGTGTTTGGAGTAGGCACAAGTTTGGTTATCGGCTCGCCCGATGCCGCGTTGGATGGCGTTTATAAATTGGTTTTGCTGGATGGAAAACCGCGTATCAAGTTGTCCGAAAATTTGGGAAAAGTCACATTGCCCCATAAAAAGCAGGTTTACCGAATTTCCGACAGCAATGGCAACTGGATTGGCGCAGATGCCATCGCACTTGAAGAGGAACAGAACTTTACTAAAATCACCCATCCTTTCGATGTTTTGAAATCACTTTCAGTAAAAAATTGCCTGAAGGAACCTTTATTGGCAAAAGTGATGGAAAACGGGAAACGACTGGAGAAACCCCGTACTCTGGAAGAAATTGCCAGCTTTAGCATGGAAAGGCTAAAGAAATTGTCGCCTGAATACAAGCGCTTTAACAATCCGCACATTTACAAGGTGGGGATTAGTGATAAGCTAATGAAGGAACGGGATATTTTAATTGAAACCTTAAAAAAGGATTGACATGAAGGCCTTGGTTATTGTGGATGCTCAGATTGATTTTATGCCAGGCGGGGCGTTGGCGATAGCAAATGGAGATTCCATTGTGCCAGTTATTAATAAGTTGCTTCCGGAATTTGAACTGGTTGTGGCAACTCAGGACTGGCATCCTCCAAATCATGCAAGTTTTGCCAGTAACCATCAGGGCAAAAAACCATTTGATATCATTGAGCTTTTGGGAATGGATCAGGTTCTATGGCCTGATCACTGTGTCCAGGGAACAAAAGGTGCGGAGTTTCATCCTGAAATGGAAACTCTGAAGATAACTGCCATTTTCAGGAAAGGAATAAATCCGGAGATTGACAGTTACAGCGGATTTTATGACAATAGCCATCTGCAAAGTACCGGTCTGGCAGGCTATCTCCGCGAAAAAGGAGCTACCGAACTTTATTTCTGTGGATTAGCTGCCGACATTTGTGTGTATTTCACCATCATAGACGCTTTAAATGAAGGCTTTAAAGCTGTACTTATTGAAGATGCCACTTGTCCGTTAAATCCTGATGAATTTGTAAAAATCAGGAAAAAACTTCAGGATAAAGGTGTTGAAATCATGCAAAGTAGTATGATTATGAATCAGTAATTTCGTGGCTCAAACAATGCAAAGTTCCCAATCCCCAAACCAGATCAACCGCGCTGATTCCGATTACATCACGTTCAGGAAATAAATCGGTAAGAATTCCCAAAGCTTTGTAATCGTTTTTGTCGTTGAACGTTGGCATCAGCACACAGCCGTTGGTTACCAGAAAATTCACGTAACTGGCCGGTAAACGAAGGTCTTCGAAGTCGAGACGACCGGGCATCGGCATTTTAACCACATTTAGTTTTTCGCCATTTTCAAGCTTAGCATTGCGCAGTATTTCCAGATTGGCTTCCAATTTATGATGGTTCGGGTCGTTGGTGTTTGTCTCCTGAACGGCAATTACTGTATTCCGGTTCACGAAACGGCAAATATCGTCCACATGACCGTGTGTGTCGTCGCCTTCAATTCCTTCATCTAACCAGATTGTGTTTGTCACGCCGAAGTATTCGCGGAAAACATTTTCGTAATCTTCTTTCCTGAAACCTTTGTTCGGTGGTAATCAGCGTACCGCAGCCGTTTACGTCAATGGAACCGCCTTCAAGAACCACCAGTTTGTTATTGTACATCGCCGGAATAAGCGGTAATCCCAAATGTTGGGCTACGGCTGCCGGAATTCCCTGATCTTTTTTATGGTTTTTGTATTTGGCCCATCCGGTGAAACCAAACTGAATGGCCTCGCGGCCACCATTACTTGTTTTTACAATTGCCGGACCCGAATCGCGCATCCAGTTGCGGTTGGTGTCTTTAATGATGTAGCTCACTGCTGATTGATTGACATGTGCCTGTTCGAGCATCACCGCCACTTTTTCGCGCAGTTCGTCAGACTGAACGACCAGAATAACCGGTTCGTAGGTGGTCACTTTTTTGATAATCTCTACAAATGCCCATTTAATGGCGTGGTATTTTCCCGGCCAGTCGTGGCCTTCAGAAGGAAATGAAAGTAATGTTGCCTGATGTTTTTCCCACTCTGCAGGGAATCTTCGGGATAAAGTATGCATTGTATTTTCAAAATTCTATTAAATTATTATGCAATCAAATTTTTAATTTATTGTTTCCGATAACCACATTCGTCTGTTGACTGAATTCATTGATGGTTTTCAGGTCGAACTTAAAATAATTGAGTTTTTTATTCATGACCAGCTCTGTTTAATGGAATATCCTGATTATTGGCACGATAATTATCCCTGAGTTTTTGAAATTTTAATGTAATCTCCTTACCGTATATTGGTTGAACGATGTGGTTGTGTTTAATAAATGTATTGCTAACGTACAAACCGAGTTCAGTTATTGCTGCACGAATCAGGCCCAATTCTTCACGGTCTATTGGAATTAGTCTTATTTCATATTCTTTTACGGATGGTTTTTCTTTAGTTGATTTCAAGTTTTTCTTATTTTCCTGTTTTTTTCTAATTCGTATTCTTAAATATCCGTTTCGCAAAAATATCTGTTCCAAAAAATGGTTGGGTTTAAACTCCGATGCCAAAAGCGTCTTTGGCTCTGATATTAATCTTGGCTCTGGTTTAGATTTTGAAACCGGAGCTGGTACTCGCTTGATTTTAGAATTTACCTGTTTTACCAAAGCCGT